>Ga0326513_10000258_pt1 | contig 42598 bp, 42 predicted proteins | sample 2_2465_0518_D_FD_203654 | JGI IMG/M metagenome (GOLD analysis project Ga0326513, IMG submission 203654) | Bovine rumen microbial communities from UC Davis, California, United States - 2_2465_0518 | ecosystem: Host-associated > Mammals > Digestive system > Stomach > Rumen | place: USA... | reverse complement strand
TTATGATTATGCGGATGAATTGGCCCCAAATCATCCGCATAATCATAATATATAGGAATTGTTGGAGAATCCAAACTAGAATCAAAATTAGACGGCGTACTGATATACCATGTTATATCATCTACTACGGCTGTTCCAAGCACATCGGAGCTACCAGTTGTCTTAACATATTCTTCTACTGGACTTATAAGGATCGGTCCAATGATATCTGGTTCTTTGCTTATTCTGCATTCAATGGCAATAGCTGGTCCATCCTGTAGTTTATTAAATGCCACCGCATGCGTACTTAGGACTTGGGTATTACTGGATACAACATAGTCCTCATCAGCATAAAATAATACATTTGTATTTACGGGATCAATATACTCAGTTGCTTGCATACGATAACAATCACCATATTTCCCTATAGCAAGCTTATTTGGATTTTGATTGCCATAATAAAAGGCTGGAGGTTCAGATATACCCGATTTAATATTTTGTACTCTAACATTCTTAATACCAGTATAGCCTTCAGGAGTGGTATATAACCCAGGCTGTTCGATTACAAGTGTTTCGGCATAGCTATTCTCTAATAATAGCATTTTAGCTTCTTCATAATCGATACGATTTTCGGATAATTTATATGCTATTCCAGCAGTAGAATCTAGCTTTCCTTCCATACTATATCCAGGCGATGTAATATAGTATGTATGATTATCTTTTTCTATTGTAACTGTATTTTTCGCTGTCCAGCCAGTTCCCGCATTATACCAAGCGCCTTCAGGTGTCATTGATATCAGAATTAAACATGTATATCTAGAATTAGTATAGTATGCAGCACATGCGGGCTCATTATTCCATTTAGTAAATGTTCTGCCATCTAATCTGCACAATACAGCATCTTTTTCGTCTATATACCCGGGCCCGCTTATACTAGGATAATAATTAATGCCAGAAGAGACTTGAACGTTTACTTCACTAAAACCATCTTTTCCAGCACTAGGCAAGTAGTTTCCATTCTCAGTAGCATTAAGAACCTCAAGGTCTGGCTGTGTTTTAATTGCTCTGACAGCATCACCCATCTGAGTTGCAGTATATATATTATCAGTTCCATTTTTCTCGCGTATAGCAACAGCAATATCTCGAATGGCTTCTTCTTCATACATTTTCTTCATGGAGCGTGTACCTCATTAGTATCCCACATTCGTACCATCGGGAACATTCGATATATCCGTAATTGCATAGTAAGTCCCATTATTCTTTTCAGCAGCAGACAGAGCCTGATACTCGGCATAGGTAAGACTTCTGACCTTGGCATAGTCACTGAGGTCTACCGTCTTCCAGGGGATTCGCTCAAATGCATTGTTTACCCAGATATATTCTTCATAGAGATCCTGATTGTCTTCATCTTCACACGGGAGAAGATAAATAATGCCAGCCGACCCGCTTAAAGGTAATTCATCAACAATACTATAGGTAATTCCACCAGCACCGCCCATATCTCCGATAGCTTTGGCGATGGCTTTTTTCGCAAGGGCTAAGGTCTCCAAAGAAACACTCATAGTCAAGACCTCCTCTTACTGTTCATTCCAGGCATTCTTTACGCTGTTAAACATAAAAAACTTCGAATTGTCCATGAAATATAATTTGCTGGCATTCGGAATGGCAATCGTTTCACCAGTCCAGCGCGTATAGGTCATCGGTTTTTCTTCGCTGGAGTCACCATACATCTCCAGAGTTCCGTCAGGCATTTCATTAATCTTCATGCAGGTCACCGCCTTTATTTTAATTTTGTGCACTATTCATTTGCGTTAATAGGGAAACTGCCCATGCTCTTGCGATCGAGCTGATTACCATAAACATCCTCCAGCGTGACGGTCTGAATCAGGCGCGTGTCGATCTTGCACATAGCGCCCCATGCCTCGCTGAACAGGCCGTCAGCCCTGCGGCGAGCCTTGTCCACATCGCCCTCATAGCTGTTGGAGTCCACCCGTTTCGGGTAGCCGTCCAGCGTGTTAAAAGTGCCGTTTGCGTCCACGATCTGTGCGTTGACGATGTAAATGTTTCTCATGGGTTAGTCCTCCTTAAACTCTCTTATAAATGGCTCGGCAATTAAGTGTTTTATAGGTGAAATTGGGGCTTCCATACATAAAATTACCATTTCCATCTATCACGGGAAAGGCATAGTTACCAGAATATGTTGCGTTTCTAACAATGAAAAGCAGTACTCCATATCCGGCGGGTGTTGACGGCTTATAACTGCCAACTGCGACATAGCCATTAGCGCCGATAGTAAGATTGGAAATATCATAATCAATTACACGGACGGCGTCTATTGACTCATTCTTTGCGGCAGTGGTTGCGCTAACCGCCTCGATATTCCCATTAGCGCCTGCGTCCAGCGGGTCTTGCGGAGATATTAATGTTTTGACATAATAAAGTTGTCCGTTGTATACAAGGTAATCTCCAGGATTATACCCAGTTGGACTCGTTATCTGGCTTTCCTCAATCGGGGCAAGGTTCCCCATCAGTTTTGGCGTATTTGTCCACGTCCCGGCATAATCCGCAGACCCGCTTTTGACCAGCACATCGCCGTCAGTGCCACCAGCGGGAACGCCGGGACCTGCTACGCCTTGCTGGCCTTGTGCTCCTTGTCCACCGCGCAGGGCAGAAAGGTCTTTGAACTGTTTTGTAGTGGGGTCTCGTACCTTAACCCCGTATTGCAGGATTGGGATAGGCATAGGTTATACCTTCTGTCTGACGTTGATGATGTAAATGTTTCTCATATTTTACCTCCAAAAAGTTAAAAGTCTGATGCTTGAAAAAGTAGCAGAATTAACGTTGGTGATTCCAATACTTACACTTAACAAACCATTGAGCACCACGCAGTCCATGAGTGCGCCAACCGCTGCAAACCTATTCGTCCATAATGGTGACGCGCCTATTAGTGTTTTATTTTGAGGCGGATAATCCAAATCAGAATTGGTTATTGTTTTAATGTCAAAATTTGACAATAAAGTTGCGGTATTTCCTTTTGTTACCGTAACACTGTTCGGTAGTGCAAACTGTATTTGTCTAACATCAATTGCTGACGTAAGTGCGCTTCCGACAGCCGCGGCCTCGATATTTCCGCCCACGGTAAGCGTCTCGCCGGGGCTTATCTCATTGATGACCTTGTACAGCTTGGCTTGACCATTGATTACGCAGATGATGTACTCCCCAACATGGTGGGCCGCTTGCGTCGGGCTCGTCTCCGCTGGCGCTATCATGTCATTGATCTCCGGGACGGTGTACACTTCCACGGGCGTGCCCTGCTGCTCCTGAAACCAAACGTCAACGCTTGGATTTGTCGGCTCGGTGTTAGAAACCTCAAGCCCACCCATCATTCCAGTAATTGTGGCGCCCGTTGCATCATGTGCAGTCTCTCCGCGCATGAGCTTATCAGGTGTCACACTATCTTCGGTTAAATCAATTAGCGTTTCGCCAGCGTATTCAACTTTATTCACATAAGGATTGCTAGCCATATACTACTCTCCTTATGCTGCGATAGTCACCGTTTTCCCGCCAGCAGCGTTATCAGTTTCGGTATAAGGAATAGCAGCAATTGTTACACTGGAAAGATAATTATATGTTGGAGAGTCAGGAGTAACTGTTTGCTGAATAGTTGATGGGGTCACATTTTTGGCCTGAGCCTTGACGTCTTCAGACCCAGACATATTACCCTCAACACCAAGAATCGTAATTCCATCTCTAATGTTCGCTGGTATAAGTTTAGCTTGTTCGGCAGAAGCAATAGAAACTTTGCCGCTACCGTCGTGGTAACCTTGCGGGACCGTATATTCTTCTGATTTTGTTGAAATGGTGCCTGCTACAGCTCCGTTATTTGGCATAGTGCCTATAAGCTTTGATCCGTTTTTATAAGCTGTTTTTCCGCTAAGGATTTCTGCAGCAATTGCAGTCGCATCGCTCGTATCAGCATCGTATGTGCATGCACCAGTACCTGGAGCACCGCTTGGTAAATGAAATTTCTTTCCTGCTAAAACATCACTAGCAAACACATCGTCACTAGTAAGGTCAATTAATGTATTTCCGCCATAAACTACTTTGTTTATATACTGATTTTCAGCCATTTAATTATCCTCCTATAGTAACTGTTCTCCCACCAGATAAATTAGATACCTCAGCATAAGGAATTGCTTTTACCGTTATATTTCGATCTAAGTATCGTTTGGCGGTTTCTAATGTTTGCTCAATGTCAATCATTGATGTAACTTCATAGTCTCCAGTATAGTTGAGTGGCTCTTTTACTCTATGACCAATGGTACCTTCTAAAATAGTGCTAGATGCCAAACATCCAATCATTTTTGGTAACTCAGAGACATTTAAGGTCGCATTAAGTTTTTTATCGCTTGATACACTAGCTGCGTTTGTTTCGTTATCCTGTGTATTAACTACCTGAGCATTAAGATTTTTACTGGTGGATAGTACACCGGACAATGATTGCCTTTGCGATGAAACAATTAAAGTTGCATTAAGTTTCTTTGCGCCAATTAAGTCGCTCATGCTTAATGCACCTCTTCTGTAATCATTAATTTCGCTTTGTCAATAAACGTATCTACGTCGCCATTTGCATATGTTAGCTCCATGTCATACACATAACTAGACGGCTGAGGAAGATCTTTTGTATCTTCTGGATTTAATACTAGTTCTAAAGTATCGAGAGAAACATCCTTAATAAGAATCGGCTCAGGATCAGAATATGATGCTTTCATAGCAAATCGAATCTTGTCACCTTCATGAGGCTCATAGTCGTTACCATCTTGGTCGGTTAGCCCAATCTGAACTCTGAGGGTATCGCCTCTGGTCATTTTTATTGTTGTGCCGGAAATTTTAATTGCCACTGACTGCACCTGCCTTCAGTTTAGTCATCATCTAATAATCCACTATATACCTTCTCATCGCCATAAACCGGTTCATAAGAATCTACAGTTTCACTTCCATTTTGATTTGTGTCATTCATAGCCCTGCTCCATCAAGAAAGAGTTTTCAGCTATACACTTGTCATAATGGTGCCGAATATTGCGGATTGCTGATTCGATAACACCATTCTTAATCTTATTTACAGCTATATATGTCTCATATTCATCGCATTTGTGAATGTAGAAATCATATTCTTCCTTGGTGTGCGGAACATTATTACTGCAGGAATTCGAGAAGTTTTGAATGTCTCTCCTCGTATCCTGCAGATTTTTAATTTCCGATTCTTTTATATGATCTTGTAAAGAGGTATTAACCTCTTCAACTTTTGTATTAAGCTCATCTACTTTTTCAGTAAGCTTCGTATCCTTCTTGATCATCTCTTGCTTGAGATCATCAATCTGAGTTGCAATCTTCTTGTCAAGTTTTGCATTGAAGTTTCCGCCGATCCATTTGATCAGCAAACTCCAAGGCTTGATATGAAATTTAGGGATGAACTCGATTCCTATGCTTGACAGGAAAAGAATCCATCCCCATACAGTTTTGGGATCATCAAGTCCCAAGGCTGAAAGTAAGTCTTGAAAAGACATTGGAGAGACCTCCAAATATTAGAGTTTTTCGATGGTCCTCAGCCACTGATCAATCGTAATAGACTCCATGAGCATACCTTCCATTACCGATCTCTGTCTTACCTGATTTGAAATGACCATCTTGTCTTGCATAGGAATATTATTCCAAAGATCTTTAAATTTCTTATAGTACAGACAGAACCGCTGTTCCGTCTCTTTACGATAAGTTTTGTTTTCCTGATTAATCCACTCAGGCTTGTTCATGGTGTAATAAGCGTCAAAGATCATCATGGTAGAGAATACCATTGCCTTGTCTTGCATCCCACGCTTAATAAACTCTGAGATTAGAGCATCATTGGAATCCAGCATATTTCGATAGGTCTTCAAAATATACTTAGGATCATGACGGCATACACTGTTATCTCGCCATTTCCAAAGATAGAAAGGCATCGGACAATACTTAACATTCTCGCTCAGATTCTGACAAAGAATATTAAAATAGCTATCTTCATGAATCGTAAGAGCGTCATTCCAACGAATCTTCTTATCCAAAAGATACTGTCTCCGGTGGACTTTACCATGGACAAATGTACTGTCCGTCTGATGATTGACGTAGACAACTTCTTTGGTTTTAGGATCTCTGCTTTCCTCAATAAAGAGTGAAGTCAGAGAGTCAAAACCTCCGTTTTGAATTTCTCTAAAAATGATATAGAGGCCACAGACACTATAGAACATGTCATCAGCATCACAAAACATAACATAGTCAGCAGTTGCATGATCTAAACATGCATTGCGCGTTGCTGAGACGCCTTTATGAGCTTCTTTGTAATACTCAACTTTGTAAGGATAGGAATTTAAAAGATCTTCGGACAAGAAAATGTCGGAGCCATCGTTACAAATGATGACCCCGAAATCGTCAAATTTTACACTCTGTTGAACTGCCAAACTATCCAGAAGAGGCTTGACCACCTCATCGGTTTCATTATACTGTGGAATTAAAATTTGAAGCTTCATGTTTTTATGTCCTTTCTAATCTAAATTGAAACGAGACGGGATGAAAAGTATCCCCATTTAAGGTCATTTATATATTCACTATATAAACTACTAGGAACAAAAATAGATCCATATGTGCCGTTTGTACTTGCAGTATAGCCGCCAATAGGTGTAGAGATAAAAGCATTACTATTTGCTAACTGGCATACTGATGATGCTTCTAAATATACTGAAAGAAGATTATAGCACTGACTAAAGGCACTAGCTGATATGGATTGACACTTTGGAAAAGATGCAGTCTTAAGACTAAAGCACTTTCCGAATGCATTAGCACCTATACTCAAGCATTCCGGAAATATAATATTAGACAATTGACTGCACTGGTAAAATGCGCCTCCATCAATGTTCTGACATGCTGGAAAAGAAATATTTGTTAATGCTGAACACCGATTCAAAGCATCAGCTCCAATCGATAAACATGACGGAAATACTGCAGTATTTAAGGATAAGCATTGCAGAAAAGCACCGTAACTAATACTTAAACATTTTGGAAATATAATACTGCTAAGACTAAAACAATATGCAAATGCAGAACTACCTATAAAAGTGCATTCAGGAAAATTTATGTTATATAAGGAACTACAATTGTAAAATGCTTGCTTATTAATTGATGAACAAAGTGGAAAATCGACACTTGTAAGCTTTGAACATGCATTGAATGCATAATTATCTATGATTTCACATTGGGAAAACTGAACACTTCTTAGCTCTCTGCATGTATTAAAAGCACCAGCACCAATATAACTGCATTCAGGAAAAAACACTTCAGTAATATTTGAACAAAACCTGAATGCATCTCCACCAATATATCTGCATGATGGAAAAGATAAATTGCCGAGTTTTGAGCATTCATAAAAGGCTGCTCCTTGTAAAACACTGCAAACAGGAAAACTAATATTTGATAAGTTAATGCAATGCTCAAAAGCTCTATCATAAATCCATGTACATTCTGCAAAGGAAGCCTCAGTAAGCTCTGTACAATAATAGAAAGCACTTGATCCGATTACTGAACAAGAAGGAAAATTTACGCGAGTAAGTTGCGACAAATTTCTAAATGTACTTTGACGAATTAATGTCACATTACCATTCGTATCATCATATGCTTGAATTGTTCCTTTAATAAGTTCGGCTGCCGTATCCTCAACTTCTATTGCTTGAACAACAACTTTCTTATATCCGTCATAGTCTTCTGTTTCAGCAATATAAATTCCCGGTTTTGTAATAACTTTCTCGTCTAATAAATTTCCAGTTCCGTCATGTATAGGTTCTACATCAACAATAACTTTTGAAAAACCATCTTTTGTTTCAGGAGGATTATAAATGCCATTTATTGAAACCCGCAATTCTTCAAGAATAGGTTCCGAATTAACAATGACTGTAGAGTAACCATCTAGCGAATCATCTTCAGCATTATAAGTTCCATTTTGATTTATAGTTTTTATTCCTAGATTGTCTTTAGCCGTAACAACAACCTTTGAATATCCAAAAGCAAAATCATTTTTCGGCAAATATGTTCCAGATGCTGTTATTTCTTTTTCAATCATATTTTGTGAGAAATCTTCTACATGGACCACAGAATAGCCATCAAGATCTTGTTCAGCAGCTACGTAATCACCAGGCTGTGTGATCGTAATCTCGTTTAGGTCATAGAGAGGATATAAACTATTTGTTCCGTCATTGTATTTCATGATTTCATCATAGGCACCATCTGATGTAATTGGGATTTCGCTATTTTCTGTCGCAACAGGGTCACCTACAATTACGTTATTTTTAACAGATATTTCGGAAAAAGATTTTATAATAGAATCTCGTACATCTTCACCACGAACATCGTTTTCGATACTATTAAGATAGTCATTATTCATTGTATCACCTTATAACCTATGCAATTTAATATCTCCAGCTATAGAAAAATGATAAGTATCTAGACCACTTTGGATCTGTATAATACGAAGGCCAATTTCCTATATAAATACCAATTCTAGGTACAACTGTAGTGCTCGCTGAATTATAATCATTGAACGGGGTCCCATCGAATGCATTTTCTTCAAAGCTAAAGTTACTAGCATCTACTTCTATTCTCATGTCATTTAAGTTTATGCAATTCACAAAAGCATTATTATGTAGAATAATCGCACTATAAAACGTTACGTGACTCAACTGCGAACAATTAGCAAATGCCATTGACATGACTTCTGTATTACTTAAATCCGCTCGCGAACAATGGCAACCATCATAAGCATATTCATCAATAACACAAAGACTGTCAGAAGGTCCATATATATTTGTCGGACAAGCAGTGCAGGACTGAAATGCATATTTACCAATAGAATGGAAAACTATTGTCCGATTATCACCTACTCCATTATAACCACCAAACCAAACAGATGCACTATTAAAAGCATGTGACTCTATTGTAACGTGCAATGGACCTAAAAAGGAGAAGCCCATTTGAGAACAATTTTCAAAGGCATACTCTTCTATATGCAAATTATTTGTACGTATATTTATACTACTCAATTTATAACAATTTTTAAAAGCATATTTATCAATAAATAAAGTTCTATTAGTATCTGCTAGGCTCGCTGTACCATTCTCTGATATAGCTGTACTCGTTAAGAAAATATTTATATATGCTGAATATGTTGAGCGCTGAGAATATTCTAAGTTATAACAATTGCAAAATGCATATTCACCAATGTGATATGTTGATTTAGTATCATTGTCACGAATATCGACAGTAATACAACCATTAAAATTAAAGCAATTGCAAAATGCATATTTCCCAATATCGTCTCTTACAATAGTTCGCAATAGTGTTCGATCATAAGAATGAGGATCAGCCGGATTATAATAATTATAATAATGTGAATATAGATCACCCGTAAAGCATCTAAGATTATTACAGTTATAAAAAGCATAATCTCCTATTGATGAAGCATCTATAACACTTAGATGACTGCTATCATTTATATTTACATATTCAAGTTTTTGACAATTATAAAATGCATAACTAGGAAAGCAATCTGCATAACCAAGAACAACATTCTCTAATTGACAACAATCAGCAAAAACATTATCTCCTAATTTTGTACAATGTGAAAAAATAGCATTTTGTAATGAGATGCAAGAGGCAAATGCATAATCTGCAATTTTACTACAAGTATTGCCTTCAATTGATTCTAATAAACTACAGTCACAAAAAGCATATGAACCAATTGTCGGAATATTAGTTAATGTAACAGACCCAGAAAGAGTTCTCTCGATAATATGTGAAAATAAATCATTAGCTCCTAAATCAGCAATGATTAATGAATAGCCATCACAGTTATCATTTTCCGGATTATATTCGCCATCCATATATATAAATTTAGGCTGCAGATTTGCATCTAATTTTCCAAGAGATTGATCAGCAATAACTTTTGAATATCCATCAAGATGATCATCACTTGCTTCGTACGTACCTTGTTCGGTTAAAACTTTTTCTCCAGAAATATATTCATCAGTTGGCAAAATAAGCTCGTTTGTATCGATAACCTGATTCCATAAGTCATAAACGCCACCAGATTCAACTAAATTATTACTATTTGCAGTTGGTATTTCATCAATTTCTAAATCCTCAAATTGATTATCTAATTCTCGAAACGCATCAGCGATGGGCTTACGCATGTCTTTAGCATTTACAGCTAATTCTATATCTCTTATATACTCTTCAATAGCCATGAATAGTCCTCCTATGATGCACTCTTAATCATATACAACTATAGTTTCGTCATTCATAACAGATGACATGCGTCTAATATACTGTGAATATAAAGACTTTTTAACATACATTTTTGCTATTATAGATCCGCTATAATTCAAATCGAATGGCGTATCAGTAAATATATTTTCTCCTTGAATATAAGGAACCTTATCGCTTAGCATCATAATAGAAGACAAAGTCGTACAATGCTGAAATGCAAAATTATCAATAAATTCGCAAGAATTTAGTTCAATATGAGATAATCCTTGACAAGATTGAAAAGCAAATTTCCCGATATACTTACATGCGGGAATATATAACGTGGACAATCGTTCGCAGTTTGTAAACGCATAATCACTTAAGAACAAACAATTATCTAAAGAAACTGTTTGTAAAAAAGGTCTTTCAGAAAATATGTTATATACAACACTTTTTAATTTTGGCATAATAATTTTCTTTAATAATAGACATTTTGAGAAAGCATTAATACCGATTGATTCACATTCTGGAAAATCTATATCATATATTAAAGAGCATCCCGTAAAGGCACCCGGCATTATTTTTTTGCATGCAGGGAAAGATATAGATGTTAAATCAAAACACCACATAAAAGCGTCACTGTCAATGAATTGGCATGCTTTAAAATCTACAGAATATAGGCCATGACATGCAGCAAAGGCAATTTCTCCTATATAGGAACAATTAGGAAAACTAATAATACTATTTATTGCAGAAAAACTATATGAATAAAAAAATCCATCTGGAATATTTAAAACCTTATCATTCGATTCGTTTAAATATAAACTATTAAAATTTCTAGATCGTATATAATTCATCATACCGCGTATGATTGAATCTTGCTTTATAGCACTTTCGGCATCATATGCTAAAACAGCACTCGTAATCTCAGAGATACGATAAGATCGATTCGATGATAAATATTGCCTTGCCATATTAGCAATATTATTTAGTAATCGTTTATGAATTAATAATTTAGGCATAATAATCAATCCTAAAAGTCATATAGCATGAATACGAGATTCAGCCATTACAGTCAGCCAATTAAATCGACTGTATAGAAATTGGCTATACAATGAACTAGGCACATATAAATCGCCTTCATCTAAAAACGAACAAGAATAAAACCAAGAGAAGGCACTTATATAGTCAACAAATGAATTTAAATACAACTTTTTTAATTTTGAACAGTTCGCAAAAAGATAAGTATAATTAGCTGGATGATACTGATCTTGGAGACATCCACCTAAATGTACTTCTTCAAGATTTATACAATTACGGAATACCCATGATCCAGCAAGCATTCCAGCCGGCAATGAAACGATCTGCAAATTAGTGCAACCAGCAAAAAGAGCATTTCCTAACCGTAAAGGATGCTCATGTTCAAAGGTTTCTAATGCAATGCAATTTGCAAATGTACGAGGTCCAAGCGAAAAAGGAGATGATCTTAAAAATACGACGCTCTTTAAGCTACTACAATTTTCAAAGCACGATGAGAAAGGCATCCAATCAATACCAACAGCACTAATTCGAACTGTCTCTAAATTATAGCAATTCTTAAAGGCTTCATACCCAAGATACTCGCAATTGGGTAAATCAATTTCACTTAAAGAAATGCAATTCATAAATGCTTGACTCAAAATATGTGTACAAGTAGGAAAACTTATAGACTGTAATGAACTACAGTTATAAAACATACGTACTCCAACAGCTGCATATGATGTTGAAAATATAGCAGATTCAAGAGATATACAATTTTCAAACATACCTTTACCTACAGTTGTTTGAGAAGGCCAAGTACCACCATCATAAGCCATATTAGGAGCATTAAAGATTCGTAAATTACTACAATTATAAAAAGTATTTTGCTGTCCAAAATAATATTCGGACAAATTATAGCTTCTCAGGTCATTAAGGGATGTTAAAGCCGGTAATTCAATTTGTGAAAGATTTAAACAATTTGCAAAAGCATAATTAGCTATTGCTAGACATGCTGGTAATGAAATCGATTGCAACGACACACAATTTTGAAATGCATACGCATCAATGAATTGAACATTTCCTATTTCAATACTAATTAAATTCGAACAATTCAAAAATGCACCTAGTCCTATAGAGGTATTACATTGCAGAAACTGGACATGACTTAATGCATAACAGTTTTGAAATGCAGATTGACCAATAGATCGAGCCCCTGGATATTCAATCGTTTCTAACTTATAACAATTCGCAAAAGCTTCGTGAGGAATATCAGCTGTTGCTCGTTGTCCTAATATTTTTATATCTTTTAATTCTATACAGTTTTTAAAATTACGGTAACCACTTAAAATAGCATTTGGAAATTCTGCATATTCCAAAGCTGTACAATTTTCAAAAGCACTTTTACCTACCATTTGTACATTCAGAAATGTTTCAGAAGAAACACGACTCAAGGATATGCAATTTGCAAACATTTCTTCGACTATGTAACTTAAGGATGGCATATAGATATTTTCTAAACTAATGCAATCCTTAAATTCAGCGAGGCTTGCTGTCTGATATTTAGGTGCATAAATGCTTTTTAATTTTGTACATCCAGAAAAAGTATAGCCTGCTAAATAGACTAATGCATCATCTCGAGCTGTTGTTAAAAGTTCAGGTAAAGATAGTTCTTCTAAACTTATACAGTTGCCAAAAGCAAGACCACGAATCGTACTAACGGCAGGCAAAGATACGTTTGCCAGCTGTATACAATTTCTAAATACGTTATCTTCGATTTCAGTAGCATTAGGCAAATTTATATCATGCAAATTTGTACAATTTAAAAACGTCTCATAGTTCACAGTAGTCCAATCTAAAGATATAGAGCTTAATCTTATACAATTTTCAAATATGCCATATGCATGAGTTCCACCACTGGGCAAGCCAATAACACTAACTAGATTCGAACAATTTTGAAAAGCTCTAATACCAATACCTGTACATTTTGGTAATACTATCTTGCTTAAATTATAACAATAAGCAAATGCATAGTGACCTGTATAACTACATTCCGGTAAATTAATTTCGTGAAAATCGAGTCTTCCATAAAATACACTCGAACCAACATACGAAATTAAACCATGTTTATCCGTAAATGAATAGATAGGCCCGTATATCAGTTTTCTATATTCGTCTCTAGCTTCATACAGTTTTTTTGTAAATATTTCTTCAATAGCCCCTGGTATTTCTCTTAAACGATACTTTCTCGGAGTAAGTTGAGTATTAATCGCGGCAACTAATCTGTTAAGTATAGCTAAATCAAAAAGAACTTTTCGCATTACTAGTCACCTCAATTATCAATGATTTATTGGCTCCATTCCCTGAATAATGCCTTCTCCGTATCGTATTGCATGACTAAAATATCCATAAAATAAAGGAAAGTTAAACACGGGCGAGGGAATAAATGCTTTTTTATACTTAAAATTTTTCCCAAAAGAATATTTATTATACAAATGGGTATCATTACTACTAAAATATACGCTATCGTACGGAACAATTAAACTGGAATATACATCATAAACATTTGAAGTAGATAACTTTTCTAATCCAAATAAACTTAAATCGCCAGGGCAAGTTGATGCACGGGGCTTTTCACTAGGATCATTTCTAATAAATGGAAATATCGAGATAACTGGACGATTCTCTAAAAACATCGTTTCATCAAGTACGTCTTCATATCCTATCGTTAACACAGCTTTTGAAACATGATCAGATGTAATTAATGATTCGTTCGGAGTATACGTTAAATCTTTCCAAAAGTCTGTTAAAGAATCCATAACAATATATTTAGATTCTTTAATATATGAACCACTATATAATACTAAATGAGGTTCACGATCCATATACATAGCGGAACGATTACCAGCCCAAATTCGAAGAATTCCAAATTTATAATCAACTAAATTAGATAATGACTTTGCTGCCAAAATCATTCCTTTAAGTACTGTAGAAAATGCTTCTTGTCGACCTGGACTATCACCAGCATAGGTGCTTGCTATCGTTTCTGCATTTCGTGTTAGCCAATCAAGCCAAGGAATAATATTATTATCTTTAATATAAATGTAGGTAGGATCGGGATATACTTGACAATTATGATAAGTAGATTCTTTACATAACCCAGAGCCATTCAATACGTATTTTATTGGAGTATCTGGGATCACTCGGTCACTTGTATCTGATGAATAACTTTCGCCATTTACGTATCGAACTATGCCTCGATTTATTCCATCTAAAGAATTGGTATATGGAAAAGAATCCTCTCCAAATATTGCGGTAGATCGAGGTTTCCAAGCATATGCCGGGTAATCTATATATATTTTTTTAATATTTGTAAATATTGCTTCAGGAAAATCTGATTCAATAACCTTATTCAATTGTTTTGTAATATAGTTACAATAATCAGTATTTGTATAAGTTTCTTTACCGATTTCAGAAGCAATTCCTTCTCTGTCAAGAGACAGAATACGCTTTAACTCTGAAACAATCTCTTCAGACTTTCCATTAACGCCATGAGGTAAACTCCATTTCATATCGACTTGAATAATATACCAACATTTATCAACACCTATAATCCCATAAAAGCCAGCTCGATGCTCATTATCATAGTCGTCATATTCAGCGATAATATTTTCATCAACAAATGTTGAGTCAGCAAAATCTGGATCATCTTTGGAATATGGTATATAATACACTGAAGTAAAATTAGTATTAGAGAATTTAATAGATATTTTTTCTCGTTCAGTATAATACGGTTTATTCTTGACTATTATCATCTGCAGTCTCACTTACTTCCCAACCAGATGGAACTCTCATAGCTCGATTTTTTTCATCGTCTGGTAAATTATCAACAATAAATGAAATTACAAATTCACCTTTTGCAGCATAACGTTCATAATATACTTCTCCAGACTGAAACTTATCCAATGTATATTTTGTATAACCAGGAATCGTTTTATCAAAGGTATAATAATCTTTACCGGCAACTGGTGATGTATCAAGCGTTCGAATATAGTTTGACTCGTCATTTAAAAATTGAGCTTCAGTACCAATCCAAATTTTAGGATACCAGCTATCGCCAGAACCAGAATGTTCTTCTAGTTCTTTAATTCGATCATCTAAATTATTGAGAATATTCTCTCCTTGGGGATTGTCACCATATCCAAGATAGTCACTTAAATCATCTAATCTATCAGATAAATCATTATATCTGTCATCAAGATCAGTATCATATTCAGGAATCGAATAATCTCCTAAATCATAATCTGGATCATAATCCGGTCCAGTAATTTCATTATACCAGTCATCCCAATCGTATTCATCTGGCTCAAAATTTTCAGGATCATATCCAATAATATCTGATATGGTATCAGTTTGATCAATAAGTTGATCTAATGCAGTCGCATCATCGTTATAATATTTTGTAAGTGTTTTCTTAGGTAACAATCCAAGAGTAATCTGTTTTGCAGCTGTATCCAATTTCAAAGACATTTTAGAAATTGGCAAATCGCGATCGATCAAATGTGGATTGGAATAGCAATGAACAATTTGTCCAAGCTTAAAGTTATTATAATTTTCATTTTGAGCATGCAGATCGGCAGCGGTACATTCTAACATTAAGCTATTAAATTGTGTGTTTTCAAGGAAGGTCTGCCCTTCCTTATATAACTCATAAGGATCTTTAATATCGGAAAAATTAGCCACAGTCGTAATCCGTCCGAATATGTCAATGGCATCACTTTCTAGTACAATTGATCCTTTTGTAACCATTTGAATGGTTAAGGGCTCTCCACTTTCAGAATCAGTAGCACCTAATGGAATCACACAAGTAGCAAAGGATGTACCATCGAAGCTCGTCTGTAAATCCAAAAGATTTAAGCCAAATTCTATTGGTTGATTTGAAGAATATGGCATTTCTTTTAGCCAATCAATATAATTAATACCATTGACTCTTCTACAGAAAATATAACCGCCTTCTGCATCTAAACATTTGGTTTTAATTGCATTAAATGTTTTCTCATAAGTTAATTTTCGATAAATCGATTTGTCATCAACGGTAATATTACCAATCTCGAATTGACGATCTTCAGCAACCTGTTTATTATGCATAACAATTAAATACTTAAAAAACAAATGCAATGAGATCCCATTCATAATTTGTGGACGCTGAACACTATCATTAAAATATGCGAAAGCACCTTCACAGTAGAATTGTTTTTGTTTTCTAAAATTATAATTTTGTTCAGCAGGTCTGCCAAACCATATTAATTCATTATCTTCATATACCTCAACTGTAGATTTTAATAAATGTATTGCATCATAACTAGCATGATCACAACCTATTGTAAATTCAAGAGATCCTGCTGTATTTATTTCCATTTCTAAGTTTGGGGATAGCACTGCTTTATTATTGTTAAAGGAATCATACATATCTTCGCCATCCAGAACGATCCTATAAATCATAAGGATACCTCCTGATAACGAATATAGATATCTGCATTTCCAATAAATTTCATTACATTAGATCCAATGTCTAATGACAAATTTTTATTTGAATTAAATCCTTTCATCAAATTATACGTTTGTTCTTTATAAATCACTTGAACATTTTCAGAACAATTAAAAGTCGGTACAATCGGCCCACTTCCATCATTTACAAACGTGATATATTTTTCACCAAATACCCGAAATGTCTGATATTTGATCGTTCTATTATAATATTCATCCCATTTCCAATCTTCATGTTCAGAAGCGACTTCTTTAAAAGGATCTAAATTATAGTCAATCGTTAAAAGAGAATTATGTGGATCTGATTTCCAGTTATTGATCTGAAGACGCCCAATATACATAAAATCAGGATCATCTTCCAAAATCACAGTATGTTTTATGCCGTGTAAATAATTTAATAACGATGAATAGACATTAGCCCATTCTGCTTCTGGCTTCAACCAGAACTCCCATGAACCGGTCCTTTGACCGTATAAAACAGTCCCGGTGAGACTGTCAGTATAATCTAAGCTGCCGTTCCCACCGGGATTATCCAAATATGTTGTTTTAACTTCAGGAGGGTTCACAAGAGGACGGGAGGTCGGAACCATCTGCCACTCATCATAAGTGTTCTTTCCGGAAATAATAATTGAATGGTACACTCTTATTACTGTCTCCTTTCACGTGTAGCAATTGTCCCTAAACGGGTATTCATTTGTGGAGCTAATTCACCGACAAGTACTCCACTATCCAAAACCATATCCATATTTTGAATTGCTTCGCTCAAAGAATCAAATCCTTGAGATAAGCGATGCAGTTCATTAATAATCGTATTTGCTTGATTTGAGGATGTAAAATTACCGGAATATGTGTTATTTGCATTTCCAGTTAAAATATCATTCTTTGCTTTTCTGGCATTCGTTATAACCGTATTAACCTCAGTAACTTTTCGGACACCAGCCGTTGACTGAAGATTGCCAAAGTTTTGCATTTCTTTAGCAGCAGCTTCTACATTGGTAAGATCAACGATAGGCCGAATAACTGGATCGTAATCAGAATCTAACAAATTGGCAGCCGCTTCACGCGCATAAGCAACGGCATCTATTGTAGTATCCGCTAGCCCTTCAGCAGTTACCGCAGCTGTATGATACATGCCTTCGATTCCATTAACCCAGCCTTCACCAAAATATCCACCCATCTTTTGAGTGACACGGGAAGGCGATCTGATCTGAGCAGCGCGAGCTAATGCGTTTGCAGCGGCCACACCCATATTACTTGCAGCTCTCTGAACATTCGGAATCTGATCCATAATACCTTTGGCAAAGCCATAGCCAAAATAATTACCAGCCTTCTCAAAGTTATGAGAGAAGTTCATAACAATAGACAGCATACTACTGCAGCAGTGCTCAATACCTCTGACAGCATTACTGAAACTAGTTACGACTTTCTGTGAATCTAAAGCAATGACAGAGAAATGACCACTTAAGCTGTTTAATTGAGTTGCAATTTGGGTGAGATGTTCGGTTGTCTTAGAGGCATTTTCAGCGTCAATAGTAGAAGTAATGTCTACATATTTAGCCATTACCGAAGCAAACTCATTTGCGCTATTACCAAATGCTATGATGTCGCCAGATGTGGCAAAGGATCTCTTTGTAAAAATATTGCTTGAAGGAATAGATGCCATCACTTCAAGAATCTTTATTGTTGTTTGTTTTGCATGTTCAAGACTCAGAAGAGAATCTTCAGGAATGTTTTTTGCTGTCAAAGCTGCTTGTGTCAATGATTCAATAAATGACTTCATACGAGTCCCAAATAATGCCTCATTATCATGAGTAAACAATAGCTGTCCCATCAAACTCATAACCTGAGGAATCAGATCCGACATAGAGACAATAACGACCGTCAAAGACTTAGCTAAATCCATCTGTGTAAGATCTTCAGGAGTCAAAGGAGCTGTTGCTTTTGCCATAGAAACAAGAGAACCCATGAAATTAGCCATTTGCTCTCCATATACGGAAGGACTATCATGTTCGACAAATAACGCTTGAAAAAGACCTGCTACCTTAGGTAAAACCGAAGAAACATCAGCAGTCTTTTCAGCTACGTCTTTAGCTAATGCAAGCGAAACTAAATCAGCTTCAGAAAAATGGGTTGCTTGAGTGCATACCTCAACAAGCGATGAGATAAAATATGACATACGCTGACCAAATTTCTTCGCATTGTTATCGCCTGTAAAAGCCGTTACTAAGGCGCTAGACATATGTGGAATCTTTTCTGCAATTTCAACAACGATATCAGTAATTGATGAAGCCATCGTCATTTGGGTCGGCGCGCTTTCACTAATAAAACTAAGTTCATTACAGAAGTCTTTTATTGCTTGTCCATAACCAACTAATTGTTTAGAGAAACCTTTGAAATTCTTACTACCCGTAAATAATTGAAAGATACCTCCGTCTTTTGGTAACGCAGTCAGAAGATTTACAAAAGAGTCCGTTAACTGAACAGCTCTGGCTACTTCATCGCTCGTAACACCTTTAATAGCTTCTAAATATCCGCGCATACCTTGAGCAAACTGAATTAACTTTTCAGAAAAGCTGGGTTTAAATATACTGAATAAGCTCAATCCGCTTACAAGATTTGATAATGCATTTAATAATTCTGCAGCCGCAAGCTTTAACATTAAAGCGGTAAGTGAATCCATACCCTTCACTTGCTGATCAGTAATCTGGCCGATGGAATCTAAGAAAGGCTGAAGATGTTCGGCGAATCTTGTTAAATTATCCGCCATTTGTGTCATGGTAGCCGTTAAACCAACACCAATTCCACCAATGAATCCGCCGATAAAAGCTCCTAAAGCTTCGCCCATAAGAGTAAAGCCGTTTGTAATCTTTGGTGCAACTTTTACCATCTTATCATTATCAGGACCTAATGCCGCAAATGCTAACATTACAAGGCCTAAGACAGCAAGAATACCAACTAAAGCCAATAAAGCAGGTCCAAGAGCAGCTAACGGTATAAATTGTAAAATTGCCAAACAAATAGAAAGTTCGATTAATACACCACCAAGAATTAGAAGCTTAGATGAGACTCCATCAAGATCAATATCTTTCATTAAACTTAAGGCAAATGCTATAGCAATTAAGGACACTGATGCAATCGCCAGAGCTGCTCCATTTGCTAAAGCCTGACCCACATTAGTCTTAGTAAATGAAAGAATCAGTAAACAAGCAGACAAAGCTAATAAAAGAATAGACAGTGCTGCGACTGTCTTAATAGATGCCTGAATATCAAATTGCTGAATTGCCCAAAGAGCTAAAATTACCGCGCCAAGCATCAATACTGCCGTAATTGCAGTTTTAAGCGAATCACCGATGCCCATCGCTTTATAAGATGTACTTTCAATTAAATATAAAGCAATACCTAAAGCAACCATAACAGCAGCTAAAGACAAGGCCACATTCACTAGATTAGGAAGATCTTGGGTAGAAAGCCACCATAGTGCAGCAATTACAGCTCCGATTCCGGCTAATATAATTATTAAACCTACAATTGCTTTTGGATCGATCTTCTTAGCTCTGGAAAGAGGTATCGTAGCTAGTAATATAGCAGCACCTAATGCGACCATAACTGTACCAATAGCAATGACGGCAGGCATTAACTGCTCTTTCGTCATATCTCGCATCAGATATACTGCAATAACAAGACCTGCTATTCCAATAAGAATCCATTTTACAGTCTTAAGACCTTCTTTGGTCATTTTAGCCATTAAACTTGTTGCAGCCATTACACCTGCTAGCACAAGTCCAATTATTGCTATCGTCTTTACGCCCTTCCATAGTTGTTCACTTGGAATCTCTCCAAGTTTAGCAATAATTCCGGGCAGCAAATATAAAAGACCGATTAATGCTAAAAGACTCAAAACGCCTTTGACAGAACCTTTACCGGTCAATCTGGTAAGTAAAGCAAAGCCTGCCAGAATCGTAATAATTGAAGCTAATTCTTTCCAATACTGTTTAAAGACTTCAAATGGTATTGCATTGTCTATCGCATTCATCAAAGCTTTCTCGATTTGAACCAAAGAAAGGGCAAGAAGAAGAATGCCTAAGGCTCCACCAAACCGAACCCCTTTAATCAAGAAAGACAGAACGGCAAGAGCACCCATAATGCCAATCAAAGTCATGAAAGCTTTTATAGAAAGATTCTCGGCATTATCCTGAATCTTCTTCAATGCTCCAGCAAGAACATTAATTGCTAAAGCATACATAATGAGACCAGAACCACCGGTTACGAGCTTCAAAGACTTCTTTGACATCATCTTAGCAACCAAAGCCAAACCAAGCATCATGCCTGCTAACGTCGCCAGACTACGGCCAAAGTTTTCATTTGGAATTTTACTAATCCCATAAAGCGTCAAGGCCAGAATGCCAAGAGCAGCAGCGAATTTGAAAACACCGCCGCCGACAGCAGCAATGCCATTTGCCCAATCAAACTTAGATGCTAAAACGGCTACGCCAGTAAGTAATACCAAAATACCGCCAAGAATACCAATAGCAACGATTGCCCTTTGCAAATCGGCTTTTGGCAAATCAGCAAGCATTTTTACTTCGCCAACTAAAATAACTAAAGCTAATGCAATGCCAACGATTGCAATTATCTTCGGAGCTTTCTGAACGCCAGAAAAGACATCGGTCAGAGCTTCAAGAAAGCCAGAAGCAGAGTCTAAAACTTTATTGAAAGAAAGGATCGTCTTAATCGTAAGCAGAACCGTAATAACAGACATTAAGGCACCCAAGGATCTCTTAATAAACGGAGCGCCCTGCTCTTTCATAAAGCGGAAAAATCTACTCAAAGTGTCTTTAACATTATTGATAACTTCAGAAATTTTCGGAAATCTCTTTGTAAAACTTTCGATAAATTGCTGCCAGTCTTTCGTAACGACCAGCTGCTTTATCATTTTGAATAAATCGACAAGACCATTCTTCACTCTAGTGATAAAAGAAAAGAACTTGTCAAATTTAATGCTTCGAATATACTTAATAACTTTACGAATTCCATTTGGAATTGTAGTCGTAAAGAAAGAAAAGATTGTACTAAGTCCAAGTAAAAGTGTATCTGTAGCATTATTGATAAGGTTTGGAAGCTCAGCTAAAACAGTTGAAAACGTCTCTTTGATCCATGCTGTTGCTTTCTTTACTTGCTCTAATTCCTTAAAACTTGTATAAAGTTCTTTCAGCTTTCCTACTGCTTTCTGAATAACCGTAATGAATGATCCAATGATGTTAACAATAAAACCAACTCCAGTTTCAAAGATCTGGTTATCTTTAATTGCCTCATCTAAAGCTGTAATCCAATCAGCTAAGCTGGCAACACCTTCAAATGCACCTTCGCCAACAAAGCCAAGCATCTGAAGAATTTGTTTAACACCATTAAAAACTGCAACAATTGCCTGTTTACCAATGTCAATCAAAGAAAAAACACCGGTCAGAGTTCGCTCTAAACGGTGCGTTTCAGATTCACTATCAGTAAGAAAAGAAAGAATCTTGGCGGTGCCTGCTTGAAGAGATTGCAAAAACTTAAATACTAACGATACTCTGTCACCACGAAAAACATTATTCCATGCTCTGCTAATGACTGAGCCAATCTCTGTAACAATATTTAAGAGGTTGTAAAATGCACCAAAATCAGGATCAAAAAGCAACTCTCGACCTGAAATTCCATTGATCTTGTCATCTAGCAAATTATAGTTTTCAAGTAACTCTTGAAACCCACTTTGATATGTTTCAAGCATTTTGACCTGTTCATCGGACAGTTCGCCAACATGCTCTTTTATTTCGTCTAATATCTCTTCGTATGCATATGATGGAAGTTGCAGATATCGAATAGCTTCTCCAACCGACCCATACTGTTCAACCATATCATCGGTCAAATAACCATTACTTCTTAAAACTTTTTCAGCAACATCACCAAAAACACTTAGGTCTTCTGTAGCACCTTCAAAGGCATGACGAATGCCCATAGCCTTCTTAAGAACTAAGGTGATTTGGTTAACAGGTTCTGCAAACCAGTCATACATTGAAACGGACAGGTCTGTCCAAATCTTCTTCTGCTGTTCATAGTTACCAAATATGGTTTCGAACAGATTCATCCAGGCAGTACTTGCTGCATCAGCAGTTGCATCTAAAGCATCGCCAAGGGTTTTAGCTTCCTGACCTAAACGAAATGCCTTCTCACCAAGAGCATAAGATTCTGTATTTAATTCAGCAAAGGTCTCTAACAGTTCTTCTGCTGAAACATTACTTAAACGTATTTCTTCAGCAAACTCTTCCTGAATATCACCGCCTTCTTTATAGCAGTCATACATATTCAGAAGTTCAGTAGCAGTAAGCCCACTAACATCACTTAGTTCATGAAGAACATCAGCGAACATGCCGTATTTATTAAAGACCATTTCCATGGCTGCTGAGTTGAGCCAGCCATCGGCAAGCGTTTGGTCAAAGTTTTGTAAGGTTACCTCAGTGCCCTTTGCAGTAGTAATCCAATGATCTCCAGCTTCAACTAAGGTACCAACAGCCACGGCTGCTTTGATAGCTTCTTCCTTAAACTCTTTGGTAGCCATATTTGCATTTTGAATCGATTTCCAGTCAATGAGTTTCATCGATCCAGCACCCATGGCCTGGGAAATATTATACATTGCACGAGAAGCAGATTGCGCATTTTGACCTGCTGAAGCGGCCCATAGTGCAATACCCTGCATCTCATTAACAGCATCTTCAAGTCCGATACCCTGAGAAGTAAACTTTGCAATATTACTCGTCATATCGGTAAAGCTATAGCTGGTCTCATCAGTAAACCAGTTTAACTTTTCGAGCTGTTCAGTAACCGTTTCTATAGAGTCACCAGTAGCAGACATGATCGTCTGGACTGATGTCGTTTTCTCTGCATATTTATCCCAGCCTGAAGACATCTGATCGATAGAGAACCCACGAATCATACGTTCACTCACGTCAATGATTCCATCAGCTATTCGATCAAATACCTTGCGGGTAAGTGTACCAAATAAAGTAAACTTATCAGCAATATAGTCTACAGAACCGGAAAGTTTATTAAAAGATGTACCATCAATTTCATTTAATGTATTATCTAAGTGCCTGAGTGAACCAAGGCTTGTTTCTACATTTTTCTCAAATCTGGAGTTGTCAAACTCCATTGATACGACTCGATTGTCAACTGTAGTACTCAAACTCGCATCATCTCCTCCCAGGCTTCTCGTGAAATACTATCAAAAACAGACCTCATAGCGGGGTTAATGTAGTCTCTACCTTCAACCCAGTTGCCACGTCTGGTTGCATGTCCATACTGCAAGATTATGGCAATATTTACATGATCCTGCACATTGTTATTGGACCAGACGATGGAGGCCCTTCCCTTTTGATGGACGATCTGGTATGTCCAAGATTTTGATGTAAGTCCGGTGTCTTTTGGTGTTGCTTCTTGAAGAGCCTTTACACCGCGTTCACCAAACTTGTTTAACCCGCCTTTTTTAAAGTATTCAAGCAGGCGATCTAAAAAAGAAATAGTCCTTTTATAGCTTCCATGTGTTTTCAGGTGGATCATAAAGTTAACCTCTCGATCCGGTAGCACGTCTTCGTGCTGCATTTAGCGCGCTATATTCTTTTAATACTTCTTTCTTCGGCATCTTCTTGCCGCCACCGGAACCCTTTATCCCGCAAACATGAATTAAAGCCATTAGTTTATTGAAGTGCCAACGCTCACACTCAAAGGGAATTCCAGCTTCTATCATCCAGTAATAGATGAGTTCAGCAGTAATAATCTCGTTTTTTCGTGACCGATTCGGATCTCGATTTGTAAAAGTGGTTGCTGTCATGGAATCTTCCATGTACACTTTTATCTTTTGTGCATTTAGTCTGCCTACGTTCGCATAAGTAGAAGCAGGGGCTTCTTGACCGATTGTCATACAACGAACATAATCAGCGAATTCAGAAGCAGACATGCCAGTTTCTAATGTGCGAAGAAAAGATTTCTTCCATTTTGATTCCCATTTGGATATAGAGATAAGAGAATGCTCAAGACTCAATTTAGCGCCTGGAATAACCACAAACTCTTGTGTTCTGTCATTAAAACTTTCAGTCGACTTAATTTCGATCTTAAGCATTCTCTCACCTACAGTTCTTATTTATTTGCGAGCATCTTCAGCTCAGGATTTTTGGCCAGCGATGCTTCATATTCTTTTCTCAGATCGTCGGGGATAATACCTTTCACGAATTCAGCGGCGATCTCATCATTCGTGGAAAGTTCCATAAACAAATTAGAATAAGCTTCCGTCTGCAGAAAGTCATCCAGGATTTCCTGAGACTTCATGAAACGTCTGCCGTCGGGAGACTTCTTACCATAAGAAGCCTTGATCATTTTCTTGAAGATCTCCATAATCTTCGGGATATCTTTGGTCTGTACGATCTCCTGAATCATCTTCTCAAGACCGCCAGTTGTGCCAAGCTGCATTTCAGCAAGCTCAGCTTTGCTCAGATTAAAGTAAAAGTCTTCTTCTCTTTCATTGCCATCGTAGTCAACGAACTTAATGGTCTTCTTGATCATGTTTTTAAATCTCCTTTCACAAAAAAAACATCCCTCCCCTAAAACTAGAGGAGGGATATAAAGTTCAAACTTAGACCTCAGTCTTCTTAAAGTACACAGTACCAGTAATAACAGTGGTATCAGTGGACTTAATAAAGTCATTGCCGTTACGGACATACCAGCCCTCAGTAACAGGGTTCTCAGTGCCCTCGGGAGTAACGACAGTATAAGTGTAAGCAGTCACATTGCCAGTACCGAAGTGAGCAATGACCTCGGCAGGCATGGGAAGACGGGCATTACTGTTCTCAGAGCCATAGATGATATCCTCGAAAGCAGCGAGCTTCTCGGCATCGACCTTCTTGGAGTTAATCTCCATATGAGCAGCAGGACGATACATCTTGCCATCGATTCTACCGATATCAACAGGAACGGTATCAATCTCCCAGCTGAAGTTAATAGCCTCAGGGCTATCGTTAACAGTCTGGTAAGCCTTCTCAGAAGGAGAAACAGTAGCACCCCAAACGAGATGAATCACGTAGCCATAGTCATCATACTCGACATCATTACCAATTGTGGTACGATAGGCAAGGCCAAAGGGCTTACGAGCCTGCTGACCAATCTTCACGCCGGGAACAACCCAAGCAGAACCATCACACTCAGCAAACTCATCAGGATAGGTATAAGCCTCGATCGTAGCCTTAAAGTCCTCGGCAGAACGAAGAGTCAGATACTTAATGTCATCGGCATACAGGGAGTTGGCATCAGCGCCTTCAGGAGATTCAGTAACAGCAGTAAGACCATTCCAAACCACGCCTGCAGGATACGCATTGCCGACCTGAGGATAAAGGACGCCCATCTTTGTGCCGGTTTCATAAAATCTTTCACCGACTGCATCCCATTGAAGTCTAGACATAGGGTTTCCTCCTATTTAGTAATAGATAGTAAAGGGAAAATGGTATAAATTATCAGCAACATAAGGAGAACCGGGACTGCATCTTTCGAAATGGTTCAAGATCGCTCTGGGAACAGGTGTCTCAGGATCTCGACTGATGCAGATTACCTGCCAACTATTTCGCACAAAGTAATTTCGGTTATCAGCATGCTTTGTATTCATACCTGCATTTTTATAAAGGATAGCGTCATACTCCATGCGCGTCTTTTCAGTTGGCTCATAGTATGTATGATGATATCCGAGGCAATTCATCTGAATCTCCCGAAGATCATGATCCAGCTTATCCCGCTGATCACGGTGAATTTGCAGTTGGTCCATGATAAACACCTCCAAAAGAGATTCGAATACGTGGATACTCTACCTTTGCAGACTTTACTTCCCAAAGTGTATGCATGAACTCCACGTATTTCATGGAAGAGAAGTGATTCAAAGCATAGGGATCAGCTGTAATGGAAATATCATTATTCAATGAAAAATCATCTACAGGCTTTTCAGCAGTCTGATTGGAAATCCTCGTCGATACAAGTTCGCCAGAATAATACCGCTCCTCCATTTCTGGAACGAAGCGGCTTGGACGATCTTCCGATTCAACTTCATCTTTCAGAAAGCCAACTTTCCCATAAAATCTTGCCATAAAGTCACTTCCCTTCCATTTTGATTTTTAATTACGGATTCTCAGGCTCAGTGTTGCCGCCAGCGTTATTGCCGCCGACTTCCTCTTCGATAACGATGAAGGAGTAAAGCTTGGTCGCGGCACCGCAGCCACGGGTTTCGAGCAAGGACTTCTGCTGGTTGAAGTCGATGTCGAACTGAGTACGATGAGTGATCTCACCGTTCTTCACAGAACCGAAGGTGTAGTCCTTCAGGTTGCCAACGATAGCCAGCAGACGGTAGGTATGACCGTTCACGGTACGAGTCTTGTTCTGGAACTCAGGAACCGTATGCACAGCATTCACGTCAAGCGCGGTCATCAGTTCATTCTTGGTGCTGTAAATACGACGGCCATTCAGGTCGCGGGCAAGCTGCATCTTGTTCCAGAACTGCTGAGTGCAGAACATGGAGAGATTGCCGGAGCCACGATAATCGATCTTAGCATCGAGAAGCAGCTCCTCAACAGCCTCAGCATAACGGAAGCCATTGCCGAAGTTTGCAGCAGTGTTGGTGCCATTCGCATCAGCAGGCAGAGTCAGAACCTTATGGATGGTGTAAACATCGTCATCAGTCCAGATCGGGCGAACCTTGTCTTCCTTGATCTTGTCAGCAGTACCAGCCTGACGACCATCACCAATCAGAATTGCACGGGCAATCTCAGTATTCAGCTGCATACGGTCGATCTTGTACTGGAAGTCGACATAGCTGAAGTCAGTGATATCTTCGATATCGTCCTGGTTCAGAGTGCTGCGAACATAGATGGTCTGAGGCGTGGTCTCACGGATAACCTTCTCATAAGCGCCAACAAGAGCCTTCTGCTTGCCCTTCACATAACCCTTAGCACGAAGCTCGTCAACGCCACGAATATCAACATAGTTAGTACGAATACGATTGTAAGGGATCTTGTTGATACCATTCAGAACAGCGCTAACCCAACCCTGGTCATCAGTAACCAGTTCGGGAGCACCGGGGCGCATGTTATGGAACTCAGGGAAGAGCTGATCGATGGGCGCAGGATTGCCATTAACCTCATAGGAACCGAAGCCACTCACAGGAGCAAGGTCGTCATGAGACAGGACCAGATCATTCTCTTCGGCATAAGCAGCCAGTGCATCACTCAGCTTACCATACTTCTTAGCAACATCAAGAATATCGCCCTGGTCTTTGTGGGAAATGTAGTTCGCGGGGGCAGCGGCAGAACCGCTATCAAAAGCATTGAAGTTCATATCATCTTCTCCTTCAAAATCAGAATGTTCGGCTTCATCGCCGTCCTCGTCGTCATCAATGCCGTTCGTTGCGGCTTCAGCAACGAGATAAGAAACAACCTTCAGCTGCTTGTCGTTCATCGTATCGAGAACGTCCTGGACAGTCTCTTTGCCATCGTCATCAGCATGAGCCACAACAGGCTCAGAAGCTTTGCTGACAAGGAAAGATACTGCGTCAAGCTGCTCCATGGTCATTCCATTAAGGACTTCCTGAATATCGTCCATATGCGAAAGACTCCTTGTTTCAGTATTTTCATCAGCTGCAGGCTCTTCTCCAATTTTTTCGTCTTCAGCTTCAGAATCGGTAGTTGCATCGTCTTCGAGTTCCTCAGGTTCATTATCGAAGTCTTCATGGCGAATGATGGCACTATACTCATCACCAAAGGTGATATAAGCTTCGTCCATCAGTTCTTCTGTCTCTTCACCATGAGCAACAATCGGATAGGTGATCTGAGCACCGAGATTAGCTCCAGCAAGGACGAGACTGACTTCTTTTATCGAACCGTGAAGAACATCACCAGCCTTCTGCTTGAGCTGATTGGCCCAAATAGAAAGCGAAGTGATATCACCATGCTTTACGTTTTCTTTCGCAGCCTTGGCCATATCACTATCATTGAAGTAACCATAAAGAAAAACACCCTCGGGATGATTCTCCAGGAAACCATGTCCCAGAACCATCTCAGGGCTTTCGTGATTATGTCCCCATACAAGAGGGACCCTTGCACCATCCTGGTGAGCAAAAGCATCTTTGCGAATCGTTCGGCCGTCACTACAACGAATATCGTTTCGAGTAGCCCAGCCGCAAAAGTCGCAATCCTGATACTTTGCAGGAATGTTAATTGCCATCTTTATTGGCCTCCTGTACATTGCTATGATTCACTTCCATTTTGATTTTCCTCAGGGCGAGTTATATGTATCTTCGGCTGGCGGAAGATCAGCGGGAAGTTCTTCATTCATTGTTGGCTCCTCATAACCGGTATCGCCTTCAACGGGAACTTCAGCACCGGCAGTCGGGTCCATTTGCATATCAGCAGGCATATTCGGGTTAAAGAGCATATCGGCACTTTCTTGTTCATTGGGTTTAAATCCAAGAATGCCACGCATCTCATTTGGCGTAAGAATCTGATTTCGCAGAAGCTTGTCCGCAAGGTCTGCCACTTTACTGGGCGGAACAACGCGGAATGCATCATAAAATGCCATCACTCTATGTCCCTGCGTATATGCCGTGTCTGTGATCCATCGCCTGTTCATTCCATCAACTAAAGTGCTGACGACAGGCTCGATGATCTTACTAATATAGCTTTGCTGTGTCCCTTCATCGGCAGTATTATTCATGATCTCAGGACTCATACCGATTTGATCATGCAACTGCTTATTCAAAGACTCAACTTGTGCCTGTAAATTGTTATCAAGCGGTCTACCCAATTGAATCACTTTCTCACTAGCATCAATATAACCAATGCCATAACGTGAATTATTCAATTGAACTTCCAGATCATGTCGTCTGGTTTCCGCTCTTTCTTTCTGCGTCTCATGACGCGTGGAGTAAGGAAGCTGAATGATCATGTCAAGCTTACCGGATGCTGTCTTATCGTCAATCTTGTCAAGAAGAGCAAGTTTCTTTCGAAGACGCATCATCAGTGAGTTTGGCGCATTCATGATCTCATAGAAGGGATTTTGCAGAATCACGCAGAGTCGTTTTGGAAAACGAATTGTCTCTCGTAAACCGGTTTCTTCATTGTACAGTTCGACATCAATATCCTGAGGATACCATGTCACGATCTTGCCAACACGAGCTGACTTGATCTTATTTACTGTATATGTTGAATAGTTTACATCTGCAATAATCGGACAAACCGCGATATAGCCTTCATCAAGAAGCGAGGCATATACGTCCTGTCTGAAATCACGAGCTGACTGATCAAGATTTGCTTCCTTCGTCAATATCAGGTTTAGTTCATCTTTAATGTCCTCTTTGTATCGATCATTGTCATCTAAGCGTACATGTCTTAAATCAACCGTAGCGGCATCGACAGCTATACGACATAAAAGAGGCGCAATAATAGACCGCTCGTTTCCGATGTTTGGTCTTCGACGATCCGGTCTGTAATATGAACTAAAGCTGTATGACTCGATCACACTTTTTGGAGTGGGATCTTTGTTTCGAAAGGCATTCCAGGCCTTTACAAAGCGTTCACCAATGGAAGGCGTATGGAATCACCTCCGGTTAAGTTTAATTAAGGCAGAAGACGGTGAAGAATTACTGTTAGCTAAAGCACCAGAATAAATGCCATTTAATGCCTGTTTCTGTTCTTTAGCTTGCTTTTTGCTCTTAAGTTCAGCACTCACTGAAGAGACGAACTTGCCATGAGGTGTTTCAAGCCACTCCTGCTTCAGTTTGTCTCGCTTCTCAGCATTTTCTTTAGAAGGATTGGTCTTGTATTCCTCAACTGCTTTCTTGTATTCATCATACTTGTCAGCACCTTCAAGCTGTTTTGCAGCTTTAGCTATCGTATCATCAAACTCTTCGTCGTCAGTGTCTGCTATTTTCTGAGCATTCATGATCTGCTGGAACATATCGGTAGGCATCTGCTGCATCACAGGCGCAGCCTGCTGAGCTGCGGCACGACTGGAGCCAGATCCAGAGCTAGACCTACCACTGGAAGAACTGCCGGAATCATTAGAAGAGCTACTTTTCTTAGAGCTCTTTTTGGTTTCACTTTCATCTTCAGCAGGAGGCGTATAAGTAGATTTAGGAGTATTTGCGTCTGCTGCTTTCTGTCTGGCATAGTCTGCTACGCCCGTATAAGGTTTCGAGGACGTACTAGAAGATGCATTAGAGGAACTCGCTGCAGTTGCCTTATTATCTTCGGCAAGCTTCTGATAATCCTTATACATGCGAGCTGTCTGTGTCTTAGCTAAGCTCACGGCATTTTTAGCAGCATCCTGCATTGAGGTTCCATTTTGATTTTTCTCAACACCGGGCGTAGTACCACCGCGTTTAGTTTTATAGTAAGCCTGAATCTCTTCTTGGGTATAAAAATAGCGTTTCCGTCCATTATCATCGATACGTAAAATGTATTTATGATTCTGGCGTGGAGAACGCTGTTGAGCTCGTCCATTTGCCATACGACTCTGGAAAAGACGAGAACGCATGTTACTAAGCATACTATGAGCAATATATGGCTTACCTTGCTCATCAAAGGCTAGGATGTAGTTATCATTAGAAGGCATATATTTCACCTCCTAACTTATTGGAATGCGTCAATGACTTTATCTGCGACTTTATAGTATGCCTCTTCAGCATCAACCATTTCTTGAAACAGTCTATTCTTTTCTTGAGAAGAAATATTGGGATTATTTGCTATCCGTTCATAAGCTTTTGCAGCTTTTTCATGAGCTCTGTCAGCTTGCTTAAGATTATTAATTAAACCAGTATTTACACCAGCATTAGAAGCACGTTCAAGAAGATAATCAACACTAACTTTAGTCGGGTCGACATCAACCTGAGATTGACGATTACGCATCTCGTTCATTTCTTCTTGAGTACGTTTAGTCTGTTTAGTTCCAGTATTAGTCTGCTCTTGTTCTCTTGTGAGATTAGAAGCAGAATTACCTTTTACAGCTTTCTTCGCCTGATCGATCATATCCATAACCGAATCAGTAGCTCTCTCAGCAGCCTCTTTTGCACGACCAGTCAGAGAATTGTCATACTTGTCTTTCCGATTTTTCCAGTTGTTGTAAGTAGACTGGAATTTCGGGTCGAAGGGATTAACCGTACCATCTGCATTCTTCGGAATCTTGTCCCAGGCTTCATTAACCGCTTTAGCCGTAGAGGAACGAGCATTGTCGATCATGCCTTGAACTGCGTTAGCTGCGCTATTAACACGACCTTTAAGAGATTTTGTAGCTTGGTCATCAAAGCGTTTTGCAAAATCTTCAGCTTTCTGATACTGTTGCTCAAAGAATTCTTTACTATAAGAATCTTTTGTTTGGTCGGCTCTCCGTTTCCAGTCTTTAGCTTCTTCACGAATATTTGCAGCCATTTTAGTAGCTTTCTCACCAGTAATGCCTTCTTTAAGTTGCTCAGAATAGTATTCGGCATTAAAGGCAACATCTTCAGCGGCATTCTTTACAGCTTTCGGAATACTAGTTACCGCCTTGGCAGCATCTTTAGCCGTATCCCGAACGGAATCAGCCACTGAAGAAGCTGCTTCTTTAGCACGATTCACCATAGCCAAAGGCGTTTTATTATAGTCAGCTCTAGCTCGATAATACTCATCCCTAGCTTTATCTTCATCACGCCAACGTTCCTTACGAATATTAATTGCTGCATCAAGTCGCTGATCCTGGGTTTGAGTTCGCTCACCCGGAGGTGCTTCATCTAGAGCATCCTCCACGTATTGTTCACCTTTTCTAGCGGCCGCTTTAGTGTTCTGCATATTCTCATTAGCTTTATCGAACCGTTCTTTCTCATCATAACCAGCAATATCTTTAGCCTTGTCAACTGCATTCTTAGCCGTAGATTTAACGGCAGTCCCAGCTTGTTCAGCACGATCTCTGAACTCACCTTTCATCCGTTCATATGCATTTTTAGCATTGTTAACGGTGTTGTTGGCAGCATCTTTGGCTTTGTTATAAGCGGAAGAGGCTGTATCACGTGCATCAGAAGCAACTTCTCTAGCTCTAGCAGCAGTACGGTCTACAGCACCAGCAAGGGATTTGTCGTAAGCTGCTTTGTTTTTATTGTAGTCAGAATCTGCTTCTCTATATGTAGCACGCGATTCATTAAATTTATCCTGAGCGACCTGATGATTTTTCTCTGCTGTGTCTTGATTGCGAAGTGCTTGTGCCCTTTGGTTCCATGCGTCAACACTTTTTTCAAGTTCCGTATTATAAGCTTTTTTTGTCAGTTCTCTTGATTTGTCAATTCGATCGTGTTCATCGTGCAATGCCTTGCGTTCGTTTTCAGCTTGCTGGGCTTCTCGCCAAGCATCTGCCTGTACCGTTTTAGCATCTCTTCTTTTTTGAAATTCCCATGGCATAGATAAAAGACTATCTAAGTCAGCTTTTCTCGCTTTACTTTCAGCTGCGTATTTGCGAGTTAAAGCATCGACGGCCTTAGAAGAAACATCCACCGCTTTTTCATTATCGCTCTTCCACTTCTCTTTAAGACCCTTGAGAGCTGCCTCTGAGCGATTACGTTCAGCTTCTGCTTCTCTAGTTGCTTGTCTAGCACTTTGTACATTTGAGCGCGATGCCTCTCGATTCTGTTTATTGATCTGCATATTTGCAGCTTCAGTATCTCGACGATTTGCGGCTTCGTCCATACGATCTCTAGCGGCTTGACCAGTTGCTTCACGAAAAGCACTTCTAGCTGCGTTCCCAGCTTTGCTCGCAGCATTTTTCACTGCATCAACAGCATTAGAAGCAGCATCGGCAGCCTTCTGAGCATACTCAGCAGGATTCTTAATGCCCTTGCGCTTTGCTTCGTAATAAGCCTTGACTTCTTCAGGCTTATAGAAATATCTTGTCTTGCCATTCTCATTTACTTTGAGAATGTATTTATGATTGGTTCGGACTCCTCGACCCACACCTTTTGCTCGGTTGGCAACCTGCTGAGCTGTATTGCTGACTGCATTTGCAGCATTACGAGCCACATTTCTAGCATTGTCAAACCAACCAGCATGAGCAATATACGGAGTCCCTTTTTCATCGAAGAGAATCACATAATCATTTTGATTCATGCTAAATCTCCTTATACTTTAGTAAATGCTGCGCATATAGATCTGATCCGCATTTCTTGTAATACGATCAGTGCATTGCCTTCCAAAGTCCAGTACAGACTGATCCAATGAGACCACACTCTGCTTGGAAAACTCTTTCTCCATACGTTTAATCCATTTGTCAGCTTTATAAGCAGTCCTTAAACTTCTACGTTTAAATTTATTGGAACGATTAATGTATTTATTAGCTTTCTGTTCTGACCTAAAAATGCCAGCCGATTTCGTAATTGCTCTATTCACATTTCTGGCAGCTTTAGAATCATTCTTTTCGATTCGTTTCTTATATCGATTTACTTTTTTACTAGCTTTTGTATAAGCTCTTTGAGGGTCATGTCTAACTCCCCACTTCATACCAAGAACACCGTAATGGGCAAGGTATTCATTGCTGTAGTCGTCCATAGTGTCTCACAGTCCTTTCGTGAGATTTATTCAAACATGTCTTTGTTTGCTTTATAAGCAACATAGGCATCGAGCAGTGCTGCAACGTTATCGATCTTTTCCTGTCTTCTTTTCTTAAGAAGCTTACGGTTGCCATTGGTGTCTTCTTGAGCAATACAGTTTCCCATACAGAACATCATGATCTGCTCATCAAAGAAAAGCTGTCGTCTCTCAGCCATGATCTTGATCTCACCAAGAGGAACAGACTCGGTTTTCACACCCTGAGGAACTTTCTCAATTCCATAAGGTCCGTAGTCAATTTCCCATCGATTAATGAACACCGGAGCATTATAAGGGTCATAACCTAAGCACTGAACGTTATAATGTCTGTCTCCAATGAACTTAAAGAGATCTTCATAGACCTCGCCGAGATCCAGGACAGAAGACTCCATAATCACGAGGCTGCCTTCTCTGATAAACTTCTCATACTCGGTTCGAAGCGATCTTGAAAGTTTCTGATATGTATAAGAAGTGATATAGCTTCTTGCTTTAACACCAAATCCTTGTCCAGGTAATGGGAAGAGGAAAGTAAATGCACAGAAGTCATCGCCCTGAGAGAGGTCAGCACCCATTGCACAGGCCATACCATCAAAGTATTGTCTCCTGTGAGGCTTCGTCTCATCATAGGTAAAGAAGTAGGTATAACCCTCCATCGGAATACCAAAGCGCTTAGCGAGAATATCATTTCGAACGGCCGGGTTCTTTTCAGCTCTTTCAAGTTCAAGTTGATATGTCTCATAGGTAACGGTAGCTCCAAGATTCGGGTTTGCCTTCAGCCACATGCTGGGATTATTCAGCTCTTTAATGTCATCCAGCTTGTACCACCAAATCGAAACATGCGGATTGACGTACTCCCCTTTTAGGATGTCCATCAATTCCATTTTGATTGTATCGCCAGGACCATTTCGAACTGTACCTTCAGAGCTCGTTGCGACAATAAGCCAGTCATCGACTTTGGCTGCACCCTGTTCAAGAGCACCAACAACGTCTTCTTTAACGTCACCAGACAGCCATTCATCAACGGTAGCATACTTACATCTTGCGCCCTGAAGCTTATCAATTCGCATAGGGCGACTTTCAATGATCGAGTTTGTTACAAAATTCTCTATACCTTTTTTCGTAGAGGCAATTTTAACTCTATCCGCTTTACTGCCAGTCGTATTTTGTAAAGAGCCTTCTGTCATAAACTGAAGGACTTTGCCACGTGCACGAGCAATGGCAATCTTTAAAGGAAGCAGGGTTTCCTCAGATTGTCTGATAGTAGGAGCCGTTACGATCTGATCAGTTGCTTCCGGATCTAAGATTAATCCGTCGGCCTGAACACAAGTGCAATAAACACTTTTAGCAGCACCACGTCCAACGATTAGATACTGCTTATTTCTCAAGCGTTTCTTGATTTTCCTAACTTCGTAATGCCCTCCACCACCATGCAGATTAGGAACCCAAACACTTCGTTCTACAAAGTAAAACCAGCTGTAAATATCTTCAGCCCAAAGTTTAAAAGTGGGCAGGAGTGTTAAATCGCCGCCATCCGTTAAAGTGAGTTCGCTTTCGCAGAATCTGATCCAACCATCTAATACGGTATCATCATAGTAGAATCGCGGATCTTGTATTAAACCGTCAATCAGGTTCATCTGCATGGAGACTTCCCTATTAACGGGTATTTCTCCTCTTAATACGGCGTCTCGAAATGCGCCGTAGTATTTTGGTACAGCGGTATTCGATAACGCCATGTGAAGTCTCCTAATTATTTCTTCTTCAATCGATCTGCTAATTGATCCTCATATCTCAGTCGTGCAATAGCATCAGACAGCTCTTTTGGAGTTAACTTAGAACGATTGTCATAAATATCCTGAGCTGACCCACTTCGTACAATCTTCTCAACAGCAGATCTATCATCTTTCTTTGCTTCGCCAATCTTAGTTAGTTTCTTTCCATTGCCGAATGTGTTATAAACGTCAACATATGCGTTATACACATTCTTGCCAGTGTTAAATGCATTCGCTATCGTTTGCATTGTATTGGTAGCAGTCTTGATCTTTTCAAGACCTCGATCGTATTCTTGCTGCCGAATATCTTTCAGCCTACGATCAAACTGAATGTTACTGATGATCTCATCAGCTTCGGCTCTCGTCAGCTCTTTACTATACTTAGGGAGCTTTTTAGGATGATCTCGTAAATACTGTTTCAGTTCTTCACGCTGCTCTTCATCCGTTTTGCTGTTCTTCTTTGATGCGAATCGTTCTCTTAAACTTTGTCGGGGACCACCGACGCCTCTTCGTTTACGCCCTTCTGCCGTTAAGGAACCATCGGGATTTTGAAAGCGTCGAATTCCCCATTTCTGTCCCTTGATACCGTGATGGGCCAGATAAGATGCATAGTCGTCCATTTCTTTAGCCCTCACATTCTTTTTAGAATAGAGAAGTCTCTGAGAACTTGCCGAAAGGATGAAAAGCAAGAACCCAGAGACTTCCCTTAAGGAGAAACCTTACTCAGCAGTACGAATCAATGCCAAAATTCTGCGAACTTCGTCCTGCTCAAACGGGGTCATATTGGTCAGTTCGGGAGATTTCTCGATAATGCTGATGACCCGGTCGTTTACGCTATGACGGCTATACTCACGGTGTTCTGCAGCGGACATGTTGTTACTCATAGGACGAGGAGTATAGGCATTACCCATCGGATAATTCCCATAGCTGCCATTTGCCATATGGTCAAAACGATCAATCGGATAAGTCCCGGCCTGATACATCGGACCACGGTCGTCACTCTGATACCAACCTTGGACTCCATAACCGCCAGAATACCCATCCATCATCGGATGTCCATAAGCCGTAATATTGTAACGTCTGTACGGCTGTTCGTAACCGTGCATAGAATAGCTGCGATAGCTGTTCTTCATTTCTTCACCGGCATGCTCTTTTGCTTCACAAGCATCAAGCTCACATGCGATCCATTCACGGGCCTGCACACCTTCAAGAAAAGCTTTCGTCTCAGAAGGATTGATGTCACCTTTCTTACCGAGTTCGTTGATACATTTGACAATATTCTTGTCAATATTCTTCAGTACATCTTTATCGATCTCAGGCATTTTGATTTCACCTCTCCTTACTGATTCATGTTAAAGACCGGCTCAGATACTTCGATCGGAGTCGTCCCAATATTGCGAACACTCACAGACTGGCAGCAGCCTTTCCAAATAGGAACAGAGGTGTAGCGCGCAATATTATTAAAGTCAGCGGCAGCAGTAGGTGTGGAGGTCATCACACTGTCGCCAAGTGTGCTTCCGGCAACTGCAATAGCAACCTGAATAGGAGCAACAGTACCACCTTCAGGAATAGCTACATTAGCACCGAAATGCACATTGTAATTGACCGCCTTGGGTCTCTTGCAGCAACAGGTTCTACGCTCAGGCTTGAGATTGATACCTTTTGCAAAGAAGTCGCCGCTGTCAAGACGATGGAGAATAAGATCGTAGTCACACGGAGTAATGACCTGATTGAAGATGATGGCATCACCGGGCTGTACGATCTGAGTTCCGCCCACATAAGTCCATTCAGCCATCAGATCACCTCCTTATGCCACGCCGCAGCAAGAGCCACAGACGTTATTGCAACCACAATTGTTACGATTCAGAGCATTGTTGATGTACTGCTCAAGAGCAGCAGTCTGAGCCGTCTGAGAAGCCTGACGATTAGCCTCATTAAGCTGATTCTGCAGGTTCGCAATCTGCTGATCCTTACCGGCGAGTTCAAGAGCGCAAATCTTGTCCATGATGGCAGTAAAGCCAGCATTGGTCGAATCCTTAATGGACTGCGTATTTGCAGCATTGGAAGCGATAAGATCACGAATACCGTCGCTGACAACCTGCCTGTCGGCGCAGTTCTCCGTTGCCACGGTATACTTGAGATCGGCAAGACCCGCACGATTCTCACAGCAGCAGTTCTGAAGACCCATCGACAGGGTATTCATGTTCTGAACGGTTGCTGCCTGATTCGTGTTGAGTGCCTGCAGCACATTCATGTTGGCATTGCAACGGGAGATCTCAGCGTTGGCAAAGCCGTTGGAAAGCGCACCGGTAATGGTGTTAATGCCATTCATGATCGCGGACTGGTCAAAACCACGCTGCACATCATTATTGGTCTGCTGCTGACCACCCATCATCATCCAGGGCATCATACCGCCGCCATTACCCAAGCCAAAGCCACCGCCCCAGCCGTTGTTAGCGAACAGAAGAAGAATGATCAGCCACCATGCCATGTCACCACCAAACATGCCATTACCATAGCCATTGCCATACATGAAGGGCGAAACCGGCATCGTAAAGGAAGTACCAGTTCCATTGTTTTCAGCATAAGACATTTATAAGTCTCCTCCTGAAAAAAATATATTTACCCAGCCCGCCTGCTCCTGGCCAGTCAGCAAACGGAATGAATAGCAAAAGAAAAAGACCTATCGATGACTTCGTCCAAAAAGCATCTGATAGATCTGATCGGCCTGCTGTGAAAGCTGACCGAATTGTTCCTGAGTCATTTGTCCATTTTGCATAAGCTGTCGAACTCTGGTCTCAGGGGTCATTCCCATTTTGTTTAAGTTGTCCATGATCTGTCCACTAGCCTGTTGAAAAGCTTCCGGACTGGCAAAGGGATTTGAAGCTTGCGATTGCTGTCGGTTCTGTTGATAACGTTCAAAGAAAGGATTCATCGCTTAGCCCTCCCCTTCACTTAAATTAGTCGGCATAAGTTGATCAAGTTTGCCACTCATACCGGCTACAAGTTTGTAAAGCTGCTGAAACTCATCTTTCGTAACAAATTTGGCTTCCTGTCCAAAAGGAATCTCGAATGTCTCATAGCGAAGACCATGCAAAGGATTCTTGATTTCACCATTGCCGTCTGTTTCTCGAACATAGATAATGTTTTCCTCGGGATTACCAAAGTAGAGAGTTTCATTTGGGGTTCTGGGATGATCTAAAACCTCTTGAATCGTATTCTTCCAAATAAGGTTACATTGTGGTATAGAAGCTTGCGTAGCTGCTGCCACATTTGCAAGAGTACCCATCGGAGTTGCCGGGGTAGGAGGAATACGGTTCAAGAAGTTCGTGTTCCCGGTACTAAAAATCTTGTTGGTTCCAACGCTGCTCATGTTCTTTCAGGTCCTTTCATCCAAAAATATATTGGGATTTCATTGCCAGAGTCCCAGGTATCATAGTAATCGCCGTTGACCACAGCCACTACATGCTGGTCCAAAGCTAAAAGGAACCTGCCCCTTGGGTTATCACGGCAAAAATCTTTGACGGTATAACAGAAAGGGCAGGTATCTGGTAAGCCTCTTCGTATATAACCTAACCGGTTGAGGTATGCTCCCCAGGTTGAATTTCCTGATGGCATGTCTTTGTTGAAGAAGCCTTCTAACGTGGTTCCTACATATACTGTATCCCAATCTTTGTCAGTCAGCTTGCAGATTGCTCGAATAGTACAGTCTCCGACAAACCGACCATTTGGATTGGGATTATAGAATACAAAAGCCATTTTGAATTTTAATAGCCATACTCATAAAAGTCTTTCAGAAGCCATTCCAGTTTTTCAGCTTCCTCTTTCATGAGGTTAATAACAGAACCGCTTTGAGGCGGATCGAAAACAAGCTTTGCTTTGAGATAAACGTACTGTTCAACATCAGAAGGACGAGTATCATCTGACATGAACTCATCCCATGTTTCGTCAGCACCTGTTATCTTAAATGGAGTAGCAGGTCCAATACCTAACTGACATAAGCGTGAGAAAGATGCATTAATGTTAATAATGAGATCTGTATCAAAGACCTCGTAATCAGCGGAAGGACCGATTCGCTGTCGAATAGATCGGAGAATGGAGGTTTCTAAAGCCATGACAGGTCACCTCGTCATATTAATCATAGACGTAATCGAAATAGCGATCGCGAGCAAAAGTACTCATAAACTCACTTAATTGCTGATTGTTGGTTTTAGATAGAACACTTGCACCAACGGCCTCAGAATAAGGCTTTTGATTATCAAAAATTCGATTTTCCATTTCAGATAATTTTGGATTTTCAGAAACATGCTTATGCCAAGCTTCAGTTATTTCATCCATACCGCCTGATATGCCGGTTTGTATCCAATCCCGATAGCTTTCTTCTAGCTGAGTGCTCTGTTTCTTAGAATCCTCCAAAATTGAGCTTACTTTAGGATCACTATTTATAGAATTAAGTGCTTTTGCACAAAAATTCCAATCATCAGGTGTACTTTTACCATTTCTTATACGATCGATACTAGACTTAAGATCTTTATCGCTTTTATGTGTATTATCGCCGTATCTTTCACGGCCAGCCGCGGTTAAAGTGCCATCAGGATTCTGATATCTGCGGATACCCCATTTTTGGCCTAAGATGCCATGATGAGCCAGATAGTTGGCTCCGGAAAATCCGTGCTTTAAATATACATAACTGCTCATAGCTATCCTCACGCCTTTCGAATCATATCTTGCTTATAGGCAACACGTCCATCGCCATAAACACCGCGACGAACAGAACTCATATCGAATCTGTCATCGTCAACGACTGCAAGATGAACACCTACTTCACCGCGCTTAGCAATAAAGCGAACAACACGGCCAGAAGGAGCATGAATGTCACCTACGTTTTTATTCATGACCTCCGCCATCTTTCGGTTATAATCGTTAGCCCAGCTAAGTGATACTTTGCCATTTGCATTCTTCATGGGCATACGTCTATTCAGATCATTGATCGCATAAGCATGGACTTCGTCTTTACTTTTGTTGTATACGGTCTTATAGATCTTATCGTAGTTCTTCTTTGCCCATTTAGTATCTTTCTTTTCGACTTTGGCTTGCTCTTTCTGGAGACGTTTTCTTCCAGCTTTCGTTAAGGTACCATCTGGATTCTGATAACGCCGTACTCCCCATTTCTGGCCTAAGATGCCATGATGGGAAAGATAAGATTCGTCCAAGGAAATTCACCACCTTAATTGTTATAACTTCCAAGGACAAGTATCATTCGGAGTCCTTGCGATAAACTCTCTTGGAAGAATTAAACTTTCATCGCCATAATGAATTGCATCATGTGTAAGTTTTCTGCATGAAATTACGTATTCAGGATTCATGAGAAATTCTGTTTGTTCAACAATGTCGTGTGTATCGATTGGATTCATATGATGAATGAAGATTAATTCACCATTCGCAAAGGGATGATCTAGATCGGCCAAATCACAGCCTTGATCTCGTAAGATGATTGATCTTCGAAACTCTCGCCATTCATGAGAGTTATAGAAATTCTGGTTAAGGTACCGTTCCCAACCAAAGGTCTCTCTGCCAACATCTCCACCGAGCCGTAAATATCTGTACCGCTCGATGTAAGTTGGAATTCGCATGAGTTCAGTATATGTACGGATCAAATGGGACGTCGGTTGTCTCCGTTCTGTACGAAGAAAGTGCGTCGATAACATCTTTATAGAAACCGGCACGATCTTTCTCTGCTTCGATTGCGGAAGTCTTTGCTCGAAGAAGTGCATTCTCTTCTTTAAGCTTCCGCATCTCTTCCTGTTGCTTAACTGAACCGGCTTTTAGAAAATGAACGTATTCTGCTGCAGTTGCCGTACCATTCGTGATACGTTGCTCTACTGCGCGGAAACTCATTGCAATTAACCGGTTCTCCCATTCCTCTGGGGTCATAGCAGGGGCCGTTTCAAGGTATCCGCTATCAGTTTTACTAGACTTTCTGGCAGCCAAATAACAGTTCATCTCCTTTCTGCCTGAGTTTAAGTTTGGGTTCTATTGCCTTTTAGGTGAGTATGATGGCAGTTTTGGAGGGAGAGCAGACGAGTTAGAAAGGAGAAACCCTGCGTATATAGGTCAAATCAACGTAGGAGGCTTAAACCGGAACATGAGCAAAAACCGGTTGGGAAACATCATACTCACTTAAAAAGCAATAGAAAAAATGCTCTTAGATATACCCGCTGGGGGAGGGAAGTTACAGGGGTAAACCCAAATATAACCCCCGGAGGAAAATATAAGAGGGCGGCGATATGGAGCCCTGTT
>Ga0326513_10000257_pt1 | contig 42793 bp, 55 predicted proteins | sample 2_2465_0518_D_FD_203654 | JGI IMG/M metagenome (GOLD analysis project Ga0326513, IMG submission 203654) | Bovine rumen microbial communities from UC Davis, California, United States - 2_2465_0518 | ecosystem: Host-associated > Mammals > Digestive system > Stomach > Rumen | place: USA... | reverse complement strand
CACATTTCGTTCGAATGATATGCGCATTTGATTGCGATGATATGCGCATTAGACGGGAGTGATATGCGCATTTGATTTTTGGGTCGCCCGCGCCTTAGGTGGGGTTGGCTGTGGGATTGAACTCGTGTGCTGAATACTTGTTCATGATTTTCCTTTCTTTTAAGTGTTAATAAACCAGTTTATTTTGTATGGGTGCCGATTTCGTGACAGAAAAATGGGGTTTTTCTCATAGAAAATCGGCGGATTTTCTCAACGGAAATGTTATAGTGACGCAAGCTGCGTTGTCGTAATAACGCTTCGGATGGCGGTTAGGGGGTGGAGGGGGTCTCGCTTATGGTCATCGAACCACTTGTAACACCATAGAATGTGTTTGTCTTACAATCCAACAACCCATTTGCGTTATCCCTTATAAATGGTACTAATGGATGGTCGTCCAACTCCATACCTACAAAAGTCGCGTTATGTAATTGCAGAGTTGGATTACATGCTGCAAGAGCTGTCCTATCCCATTGTAAGGTTATCTCAGAATCATCAAGCATCATCTTGTTGTTTGCAAAGTCGCAAGTTAAATTATAGTACTGACCTGCACTCAAACCCAAAAATCTATTCGTCCAGTCCGATGTTGGTTTCATGTATGTACGAACACCATTCATATCATACTTAGGGCCGCATTGGATAATAAGACCAGAAGTTCCTGCGCCTCCAAGACGAGAACCAAGAGATACACCAGAATCTCGTGTTGTAAGCAGCCACTTCCATTTTGATTTCCATGTCGAGAAATTAGAAACCACAATGTCAGTAATCTCAATAATCGAATGAGCATCAGCAGCGAGCCACCTCGTACCTATTCCATCGACGAGACTATACACAATCTTGGCATCTTCGGGTACATAAGTATTCAGCCACCCCGCCAGAGCGGTAGCCTTGTCCCTATCACTCGCAGCCAACTGGTCCAGATACGCATTCGTTGCCTTGATCACCGCCATGCCATCCCTCTGACCAAACGCCGCGAGGATGGCTGCCTTGGCCGCAAACTTCAGCCATTCCTTCGTCGGTTTCAGCCCCCCGAACACGACCTGCGGACCACGAATGATGTTCGTCAGTGCCACCGCGCCGCCGCCATCCGACGCCTTGCGGGCATAGATGATCCCGCTAATCTGTTTGTTGCCGTGAATAATCATATCAGTTGCCGTATTGCGTTCCTGTAATCACATGCAGCGGGTCGGTGAAGCCCGTCAGTTTCACGTACCCCTCTGTCGGCAGCGCGGTCTGCGTAACCGTCAGCTCCGCCGCCTGCCCGTTGTACACCTTGTCACCCTCTTGCAAATCGTCATAGTCGCGCCGGTCACCGTACACCACATCCTCGGTCGAGACGGTCAAGTCATCGGCGAGCAGTCCGAATTTGTGCGTGTAACCGGCTACCGGCCCTACCTCAACTTCTCCGATGTAACGGTAGATGTCATCGCCGACATACAGGTCGTGGGTATTGAAGAAATCGAGAATGGTCTGCGCGTTCTCCTCGGTCTTGACATACACGAACCCCGCCCTGCCGATGACATAATCGGTAGCGGCTTTGATTTTGTCGAAGATGTACACCCCGAACCACGCCGCTTGCACCTTGAACAAAAAGTTGTCAAATAGTTTTCTCATTGAATCTGTCATATCTCTTTGATTTTAATTGTTACTCACCGGAGCCGCTCCCGGAACCGCTGCCCGAACCGCTGCCGGAACCGCCGTGGATTTCTCTCCTCGTTTTTGCCGTGATAGTGGCTGCTTGTTCTGGCGTGATACCGCCCATGAGCACGGCTATATCCTCCAGATAGTCATACACATCGTCCTCGTCCATGAGCCCGACGGGTTCGACCACCTCTTCGCCGCCATCCTCCGTCACGACCTTGACCGTGTCGCCATCCTTGACGATACCGAAGAACTGCCGTATCAGCGGGTCGCCGGAGTTCTGTGTGACCTCCTCAATTATCTCGCGGTTGCTAACGGCGGTCGGCACTTCATCGTAGGTTAGTATGTCCCATGATTCGTCAAGGGCTGAAACGACATTCTTTTTGCCGGTTACGACATAGCTTTTCCCCTTCTCAAATATAATCCATTCTGTCACACCGTATATACTTCCGTTCTCGTCAATACCAATCCTGCTTGTCGGACTGTTGTAGCCTGGAGGTGTAACAGCTAACGATTTCGGTACGGCACATAATCCGGTCTCGCTTTCATCGCTGTTCTCTCCGGTCACTTTGAATATCATTCCGACAACCGGTGTGGCTGGCATTTCAAAACTTCCGTCTTGTATGAGTCTGTAATCACTGTCGCCTATAAAGCACCCGTGTCCGATACCGCTCCATATAGCCGCAGGAAGTATCGCTACTTCATAATCACACACCTTTCCGCCCATGACAGCCTCTTTATTGGCTGTAGCTGCCGCTTCTTTTGCATAATCTGTAGGAATGACTACCTCCGCATCGGTGTATAACTTGATGAGCAGTTTGTCGCCCGCTGTGATAACAGGTACAGAACTGGCAAGCGTGAGGGATAGTGTTCCGGAAGCATAACTCACAGACAGCAGCGCGTACTTGAGCGGGGTGTAGAGGACTTTGCCGGTCGTCTTGTTGATAATGCCCAGCACATTGTCCTTGCCTATCTCTTCATCCACTTCGACAGTGATATTCCGTCCTGTAGTGGATGCTGTGACATTGTAAATAATCTCTTTCATATTTTCTGTAAATTACAGTACAATACCTGCAGCTGCAGTATCGTACAATTCTTCATTTATTTCATCTTGTGTCTTGCTGAAGTTCTCGTCATCTACTTCGGTGGCAGGGTGTGTATGGACTTTCTGCGCGTACCTCGCATCTGCCACTTGCCTCCAGTCTTCAAACCTGATATATCCGTCATCCGTGGCTGTGGGACGCACATCGCCTACATTGATGATACTGCAGCAAGAATCCAGTTCCACTGTCACCTCCGCTCTGTTGGCAGTCCCCGGTCCTGCAGACACGTCCCTGCAGGTGAACTTCGGTATGCTCTGACGGCTGCCGATAAGCATGTTCTCGCCCGTCTGCTTTGTCACTATCCATACGTGACGGCGGTAGCTGATGCTGTTCTGAATAAAGAACGACAGGCGGATATGGTGTACGTTGCCGTTCTCCTCATTGCCGCTCTCCACTTCGCATATAGGCTCGCCGATGAACCCGATGGCGGTGAACGCTATGCCGGTGATGTCCGGTGTGAGGCCTGCCAGTGCTTTCATCTCAATGTCGGCTGGCATGCTGCCTGCCGGTGCGCAGGCGATAGTTTTAATTCCAGGTATTCTCATGTCTTATGTCTATTGTCTTTCTTCTATTGTCTATCGTCTTTCCTCTTCCTCGCCTCTTTCTGCTTCTGAGTCTTGTATATCCTGTACCATGTCTTCTTCACGGCAAGGCAGTTGGTCTCGGTCGCTTCTATCCCGTTCTGCGCCATGAATGCCTCCGTCATGCTCTCAAACATCACGCTGCTCTTGCTTCTCGTGATGATGTCGCCTGTCATCTTCCCCATGAACCTTCCGAGTTCTATCTTGAAGTGGTTCCTTACGCTCTCTAACAACAGCCTCTTGCCCACCTTGCGAAGGCAGTTGTATGTCTCCGGAGGCTTGTTCAGAAAGTGGGGCAGGGCTATACATATCGTCGCGTCCTTTTCTGGCAGACTGTCCGCTGCCGTCTCCGGCTTTTGCAGGCACATCTCCAATATCGCCCGCTGAAGGCTGCCTCTGCGGGTGTGTACTGCCTCTAAATCCGTCGCCGCTACATCGCAGTCATACCTGTATGCAGGTTCGGTCTCGCAATCGCTATGCGCCATACGGTGCATCTCGTGTGCGTACCATTGTGCTAAATACCTCGGCCATGCAAGGTATATGTGATATTCGTTCTTCTTTTCCATAATCAATCCCTCATAATTATCAATTATCAACTATCAATTATCATTTCACTTGCGGTCTGCTCTGCTTGTTGTCCCATACAAACTCTATCTCAGTCTGCCCGCTTGCGTAACGGCGGAACACACCTTCTATAAGCACTTGTTCTATAGGTGACAGACTCTCGCCTGCTAACTTCCTATATACAGTCGTCTTCGTCCACCCGCCCCATTTCTTCAGTAGGGCGAGTACACGCTTGCGTTGCTGTGCAGGCATTGCCTCATAACGCGCGATGTAGCTTGTCGGTCGTTTCATTCTCTCGTTCTTTGGGCGGGAACACGAAGTCACCAACAAGTCAGCTCATTAAACACGCAGTGAATACGTTCCCGCAACATTATGTACTTGTCGGGAACAGCAAAGAATATGGTGCAAAGATAGTGATTTTCTTTGAATTATGCAAGAAAAAAATACACTATGTTTCAATTTGTGTCATTCTGCATGTTTTGTGTCCGGATAAGGGGGGCAACGTGCTTGTAATCTTTCTCTTGCTTTTGCTTTTGAGCTTCTTCCTTTTCCTGCTCTTTATTGATTTTATGATTGTCATTGTCTGAATCATTTTTACTGAATTATGCTGCAAAGGTAAATCGCGTCCGCTTTCGTTCTGCAAGGTCAGGCAGTCCCTGTTTTGCGGAAAATCTCCACACCTGCGGGTAGTATTTGCCGACAAAAATCTTGCAGGCGGCAGCCGCTACCTTTTTCAAGCAGTATAATTCAATAAAAATAAAAGATTCATTCAATTATTAACAATCAAAATCAAAAGAGTTATGGAAAAGAAAGAAGTAAGACAAGCGTCGAGGAAGATGGTAGAGGTGAGGAAGGAATTAAATGATTTTTCGGTGGAATTGGATGTGAGGGCTTCGGTCGAGGGGCGCGAGGGCGTGCCTGCCAATCAGTTGCTCCGCGAGGCTTATGGTATTAAGCAAGGAGCGGAGTTGCACACATTCGATGGCTGGAAAAGGCGCGGAGGCACAGTCCGCAAAGGGGAAAAGGCTTTCCTGTTCTGGGGCAAGCCGCGTATGTATGACAGCCGCCGTTTCTTTCCTGTGGTATTCCTCTTCTCTGCAAGTCAGGTTCATTTTAGCAAGGAGGTGGCATTATGAAAATGTTAGTCAAGGAAGCGCGGCAGCTCTCAATTGATTTTGAGAAGCCGCTGCGCCTCTCTGCGGAGGAGAAAGCAGAGAAAGTGGAGGAGGTGTCGCCTCTTATGGTGCAGTGGTGCAACATTAAAGAGCAGTATCCGGATGCCTTGCTCTTGTTCAGGGTCGGGGATTTCTATGAGGCGTATCGTGAAGATGCCGAGAATGTGAGCAGGATTTTGGGAATTACACTCACGCACAGAGGTACATCTAAAATGAAGTTCTGCGGGTTCCCTTTCCATGCACTTGATACATATCTTCCTAAATTGGTGAGGGCAGGAAAGCGGGTCGCAATTTGTGATGAGCTCAAAGAGCCGTATTATGAAAAAAAATATAAAAAGGTTCTGTAAGCAGGGTTTTAGCCCTGCTTTTTTTCAGACTCAGTCACTCTGCCGTCACATAAAAATTTATAATTTTCCACAAATTCAACCCTATCTTTGTCTCATTTGTGGATATGTTGTCTGCCGATAACATTCACTCACTGACATTCACTCATCAACATTTACTCACCAACATTCACTCATCAACATTCACAAACCAACAGCAACGCTCACCAACATTCACTCTCCATCAGCGAAAATCAGCAGCATCCTCGCTGCCCGTTGTCTTTCCACGCGCGTATGCTCTCTATATACCTTTGCAGTGTCAATTGTCAATCATAACATTATGGCTAAAAAATACGACCTCACACTTAAAGGCACCGTCGGATGGTGGAACTTCCACTCCGGAATGGTGGATGACATCATCGCGCGAAGCGGGGACAAGGAGATACACGTCCTCATAGACTCTCTCGGCGGTCGTGTAGATGACGCACTTTCCATATCTTCAGCTTTTGCTGCACACGGCAACGTGCATGTGCATTATCGCGGAATGAACGCCAGTGCTGCCACCATCGCATCTATGGGAGCCAAACACATCACCATAGACTCCACGGCTATGTACCTCGTGCATCAGTGCTCATTCTCTGTCTTCGAGTGGGCGGCTCTCAATGCCGACCAACTCATTGAAAAAGCAGAAGAATACAAGAAGCTCGCGTCTGATGCAGAGAAGATAGACCTGAATGTCGCCACTCTCTATGCACGACGTTGCAAGCGTGACCTTGGAGAGCTGCAGCGTCTCATGCGCGAAAACAAGTGGCTATCCGCAAATGAGGCTCTTGACTGGGGTTTCGTCGATGAGGTGCAGGAGGTCATTGAGCCGGTACGTCTCACCGCTTCCGTCGCCACTGCAATGGCGAATGAGGGTATGCCGGTACCGGAGAACATCGAGATAGAAGCTGACGGACTCATATCCCGGCTGGAGGACATCTTCAGCAAAGTGTCCAAAGCCTTTCGCAACAACAGCACTACTCACCAAAACGAAGCTCAACAACATTCACTCAACAACATAAAATCCAAAATCATGAAGAAAACATTTCTGATGGTTGCCGCTGTATTGGCGGCAGTACAGTCCGCCCTGCCCGAAGCGTCACAGGACGGCAAGTTCTCTCTTGATGAGGTACAGCTTGGCGCACTCGAAAAAGCTCTGGCGGATGCCAAAGCCGAAAAAGAGGCGCAGCTCACCGAAATCAACTCTCTCAAACAGAAGCTCGCCGATGCACAGAAGAATCTCGATGCTGCCAATGCGCATATCGCCGAACTCGAACAGGCTCCGGCAGAAAAGAACAGGCAGGTCATCGAGAACGGCATAAAGCACGAACCCGCAGAAAAATCCGAACTTGAACAACTCTCTGACACATTCGCACGTGCCGCCAGAATGTATAAAGGGGAGGAGTAACACGTATTGTCAAACAATCTAAATCACAAACATTATGTCAGTAGGTATAGTCACTTCAGAGCAGCTGGAGGCATATCAGAAAGCTGCCGTCAAGTACCGCAAGGAGTTCCTTGCGATGATGGTCATCGGACTGGAGGAAATCCGTCCCTATGTCACCATCCGTCCGGGCATACGCCACAAGGAGGCTGTTGGAACGTTGAACATGAACGCCCAGTTCGCACCCTACAAACGCGATATGCGTACAGGCAAGAACGTTGACCTGTCCTTCCGCGAGTTGGAAACATTCATGGGAGCTATCGACTATGAGTTTGAACCCAACTCGGCCGCTACGCTTGTCATCGGTGAGAATGCCGCCACCAAAGGCGAGGGGATGAAGAACGCGGAAATCGTACGCCGCGCGCTTGTCGAAATTTGCAAAACGCTCTCCGAAAACCTCAACAACGTACTCTGGTCCGCTGTACGCAATGCCGATGGCCACGAGTCTAAAGACCTCTTCAACGGTTGGGACACCATAACCGCCACCGAAATCAACGCTGGAAAAATTGCTGCAGACAAGGGCAATTACATCCTGCTCACGGAGGCAATCACCACGGAGAACGCCGTTGATGTTCTCAAGAACGCCTATCGCAAGGCAAACAAAATCCTCAAGGGACAGCAAACATTCATGTTCGTCCCGCAAAGCATCCTGGAAAAGTATGAGGACGCGTACTCCATCCTCCACAACTCAACACCGTGGGTGCAGGGATTCGAACAGCGCATCCTCGAAGGTTCCGAAGGCAAATGCCGCATCGTTCCGCTTACTTCAAAGGCAGGCTCCAAGTACATCCACATCTCCACCAAGAAGAATATGCTCATCGGTGTGGACCAGATGTCTGACTTGGAGAAGATAGAGGTGGCACGCTTCAGCGCGTTCACGCTCGATTTCATCGCTACCATGTTCTTCGGCGTGGACTTCGAGTCTATCGATGCGCGCCGCCTCTTCGTCATCGAAACTGCCGCCTCCGGTTCCGGCAGTGGTTCCGGCAGTGGCTCGGGTTCTGGTTCGGGTAGCGGCTCAGGTTCCGGTTCCGGCAGCGGTTCCGGTGAGTAAAATTTACATCCCAGCCGCAAGTCCGTAATGCAGCGGACTGGGCGGCTGGGATAATCTGTTGAACAATTAAATTATAAAATCATGTCAGCTAATACTGTTTCATGCAGCCCTCTGGCGGGATCTCTCAACTGGTGCGAGGGCAAACCAGTCTTCCCCGGTATCCGTCGCCGCTGCTGGTACATCCACAAGTCCAACATCACACGTTGGCCGACGCTCCCAAAGGACAGCGCAGGCCGTCCTACGTCATCCGTATATCAAGGCTCCTTCGAGCTTGCGGCGGACACATACTTCCATCACGTTGATCTGCTCGTCTCCAAATCCGGTATCTCTTCCGACCCGCAGGGAGAAGTGCCGAACCAGACACAGCTCAACAAATTAGAAGCTGTGCACCCGGGTACCGACGAAGAGGCGACAATGCTTGCTGCCTATGTGAACAATTCCGACTGCGTCTGGATTACGCAGACCGCTAACGGCAAGTACCGTGTACTCGGCAACGAGATGTACGAAACCGTCTCCAAAGTCTCACAGAATAACGGCAAAGGTGCTTCCGACAGCGCGTCCACCACTGTCTCCGTCGAAGTTCCCGACCTTATCCCTGCTCCTTTCTACGAGGGAGAGATATGGGATATAGATGCTATCGTTAATCCTGCGGATGGTCCGCAAAACGCACCGGCGCACGCGCCTCAAAATGCCATTTCCGGTTCCGGCAGCGGTTCAGGCAGCGGTTCTGGCAGCGGAAATGAATAATGCTCTTTGAAACATCCATACAGGATGCACCGTCTCTGTCGGAGAGTCTGGAGACTGTTCAACTTTCTCCGCTCTCCGACATCTTGCTTTCCATCGGAGAGAAGCATGCGCATTATGACCTGTTTGCGGACTCCGCTCCGCGCAAAGCCTGGCATGCGGAACATTCCGACCTCGCAAGGTGTGACCTCGCTGAAGAGCATGTGCATCTCTTCCCGAAAGTCGGACTGCGTGTCGTGGCTGTCTGGAAAAGAACTGTCAAAGGTGCCACGCTTGCACAGATAAAAGACAATGATGACATGGTCCCGCTCTTTGCTAACCGGCTTGCACCGGTCATCTGCTCCGTGCTGGGAAACAACCTCGCTGATGGAGGCTTCGCGCTCGTCACAACGCCGAGGCGCAGACACCGGCAACGCAACTTCGCCTGCCTCGTCACTCAGGCGCTTGCCATCCGACTCAAAATCCCGTACCGTGAGGACGTGGCTATCGCAAGAACTAAACAGCGCATCGGTGTGGACTTCACTCTCGGATGCCTTCCGCCGGAACCGAACCTCATTGTCTTTGACGACTTCGTCACTACCGGCAGCACCCTCGGCGCAATGAACCGCCTGCTTTCGCCGATGGGGAAGAACCTCGTTTACTTTGTAGGCGTAGATAATCAATAATTATGGACCAGAATTTGAAAAAACAATTGCAGGACTGGCTTGAAACTCCTGCAGACAAACGTGATGTCACTGTCGGAGCTATGCTCTGTCGGCGCATCACACGTAATATCACGCTCGGTAACAACTATGAACGTTTCCCCGCGCGTTTCGGAAAGATGGTGGAATACCAGCTTTCCAAGTTCGCCACCGTGCGCGTAAAAGAAAACGCTGACCACGCAATGGTTGAGCGGCTGGCTGTACAGGCTGAAGCCGTAGCCGAAAAGCACGCGCTTGATAAAAGGCTTCCTGGATTCGACAACTGGCAGGAGCAGAAACGCATCGCCAAAACACCGGATTTCGTCAAAGGCCGCCGAGCCGACCATGACAGCCTCCCCGAAGACATTCAGGCTCTCTATACGGAGAACCTCGCCGTCATGCAGAAGATGCGGCACTGCCGCGCGCAGCTGCTCGTCATCATGAACACAAAGGACAGCTCCGTTTGTCCTGATGCAGACCGTTACCCCTTTGTCAAGGAACTCATCGATCTCGATGCGCAGTACCGCGCTAATTGGCAGCGGTACGACACTTATACTCCGGATGGCGGTAAGTAGGACAGTTGAAAGCGTCCTGCGCCCCCTGAAGGAGTGTCCTGTACAGGCATACCTGTCGAACCGGCTGCAGGTGGCAGACGTGGTGGAATGGTGCCTCGCTCAAATGTCGGGCGAGGTCGCCATTCGGCAGACATCCTTCTCTATCTCCGAGGAGTTCATCCGGAGGCTGTATCACATGCGGCGCAGCGGCAAAGTGAAAGATATACAGTTGCTGCTCGATTACAAGGCGACCAATAAGACGCTGCGTCTCTGGCCGTTCATCGTGCAGACTATCGATAACTGTTTCCTTGCAGACAACCATTCCAAGCTCATCCTCATCGACGCGCCGGATCTGCAGGTTGCTATCATCACATCGCAGAACCTGACACGAGGCAACCGGCATGAGTGCGCCGTTGTCACTACCAATCCGGAGGTCTATGCAACGCTGGAGCATGAGTTTCAGGACTTGCTGCAATTCCATTCCGTTCCACTATCAGAACTCCTGCGCTCTAAACTTTAATCTTTCTTCTATTGTCTTTCTTCTATTGTCTCTCAACATGAAATACATCCACGTAAGCACCATGGCGGACATGCTCATGAAGCCCGACCCGGTTGATCTTGTCGTCCTCACTAAGGATGGGCGTGTCCTCTTTCTTAACAATTGCATCGGACTGCGTTTCGACCGGTACACCGGCATGCGTCGTATCAAACTTCTCGACTCCGGACAGATACGCACCGTCCGCGACATCCTCATTCTCAAAATCAACGGCTGCGAAGTCATGTGGTAGAATATCCACAACATTCACTCACCAACACTTGCTGCCCGCTGTCTTTTTGCCACGCGCACGCACGCACGTATCTTTGCACAAACATTCAGCTTTCTACTATGTACAAAGACACTTTCGAGCCTTACACTTTTACCACATCGCGCGGCCCACTCGTCGCCGCATTCGTGCCTGCGGCGGAGAAAATATGGAAAGAGGACGGCGGTGCAGAACAAATCACTCCGGAAAAAATTGAAAATTATGAGTACATGCCATGGGGTGCGGATAATCAGATGCCCTATGATATCTTGGAGCAGATAGAGAAGGACGAGACTATCAATACCTGCCAGCAGCACAACATCAAAAACTGCTACGCCGCAGGATTGGATTACATCCTTCCCGACAATGCCGCTTCGGGCATCGCCGACGAAGTTCGGCGTTTTTTGCTGCGCAACGACATGGCGGCATATTACCTCGGTGTCTGCACCGACATCAAGTTCTGGCAGTTCGCCGTCACCGTCATCACGCTCAACAAGAAGGGCAGTGCAATCGCTGCAATCGCGCGCAAGGAAGCAATGTACTGCCGCTTCTCTCCGGATAATGGTGAACGGCGGTATGTCCTGTATGCCAACTGGCGCGAAAACTGTCCGGACAAAAATAAAATTCACAAATATCCGCTGCTTGACGAAGACGACCCCATTGCTGACCTTGAGCAGTGTATGAAAACCTATGCCGCACGCAAAAAAGGAGGGGACGCACAGTTCGCAATTGTCACACGTATCCCTACACCCGACAGCACCTATTACCCCATACCATATTACGCTTCACTCTTCAAAGGCAAATGGTATGACATCAAGCAGCTCATTGCACTTGGCAAATACTCCAAACTCAAAAACGCAGCACCGCTCAAGTATCTCATCACCATCTCACAGAACTTCTGGGATGAGCAGTTCGAATTGGCGGGTATCACGGCGGAGGACAAACAGGCGGATTTCGTGAAGAAGAAAAAAACCGAGATTATCGACTTCCTTACTGGTGCAGAGAATTCCGGTCGCGCCATCTTCAGCGGTTCATACGTCGATCCCGGCACAGGCAGGGAGATACCGCACATCCAAATCACCAACCTCGAAAATGCCAAGGAGGGAGGCGACTGGGAAACTGACATCCAAGAAGCGATTAACATGGTCTGCTTCGTCATGGGCGTTCACTCCAACCTCGTCGGCTCGGTACCGGGCAAGTCGCAGTCTAATAATTCCGGCTCTGATAAGCGCGAGTTGTACATGATTGCGCAGCTGCTTAACAAGCCTACACACGACCTGCTGATGCGTGTACACCGTATCATCTGCTACGTCAACGGATGGAAGGACGTGAAGCCGGAATGTCGCATCATGCAGCTTACCACACTTGACGAACACAGGGACATCAAGCAAACCGACGATAAAGGAAAGGAGGAAGGACAATGACCATCATCACTGACAACACAACACTCATGGCGTATATTCCCAATGTGGTGACGGCCGTAGAAGGAGAACAAGACCTCTTTACGAAACTCGTGCCGCATCTCACAGTGGCTGAAGCTTGGTTCTTCCGGAATGTGGCATCAGAGGATTCAGTCACCACCGACACTGCTATGCTGTTTGCACGGAGCATCGTCGCTTGTGAAGCCTTCAGGAACGCCGTACCGTCGCTCAATGTCATCCTCACGCAGAATGGCTTCGGCATCGTCTCCAACCAGACGACCGCTCCTGCCTCAAAGGAGCGCACGGAGAGTCTGGTTGAGTCTCTCATTGAGCAGCGTGACAATGCCATCGAGCAGCTGGTGTTCTTGCTCAACGGGCAGAACACACGCTTCGCAGGCACTGTCTTCTGCGGCTATGAGGCGCAGCGCATGCAGGGCATCACTGCGCACCTCTTCGATAAGTTCACAGAGCAGAGGGCTGCCGTCTTCCGTCTCCTCGCTACACTCGCTGAAGAGGCGTTGAGTGAGGATGTGCTGCAGCAAATGGTGGCCGCCGCTTATACTGACGAGGCTGACCGCCCTGCAGGTCTGAAATACCTCTATGCTTATGTCCCTGGCATCATAGTCCGGCAGCTGAAAGGAGAGGGCTGCAGGGAGGATATACGCCGGGTGGTGGATTTCCTGCGCACACATCCGGAGCTGTTCCCCCATTGGCTGCAGTCGCACGCGGCAACACACTGGCAGGACTATACATACACTAACGACAAATCAAAAGGAGGGTATTGGCTATGATTCTCAATGTCTCTGTACCTGCTTCGTGGAAGGAACTGACACAGGAGCAGATGCGATACGCCCTCTTCCTCCTCGCTTCCGGACACTATGAGCCCGAACAAATCAAGTCCCTCTGTCTGATACGATGGGGAGGACTGCACCCAAAGGAACATGTCACCGGCGGCTACGAGGTGGAGCATGAAGGCAGCATCTTCGTCATCCGCCCGGAACAACTGGCTGCATTCCTTCCTGTGATGGACTTCCTGACTGACATACCCGATGAGCCGGTCAGACTGGAACATATACAGGGCTGCAGGGCTTTGTTCCCTGCCGACCTGCAGGGACTCCCCTTTGAGTCGTGGCTTGCTGTTGAAAACCTCTATCAGGGATATATCCGTACACGCCGCACCGACCTCGTTCAGTCAATGGCTGCCGTCCTATATGAAAAAGGGAAAAAGCCGCTGCGCCTCACGCCTGCAGAAGCATACGGTGTCTTCCTCTGGGTAGCTGCTGTCAAGCGGCTCTTTGCGCAAAGGTTTCCCTCGTTCTTCGTCTCCGCTCCGGTTGATGAACAGCAGCAGGACACTTTTACCATGCTGCGCAAGGCGATGAACACACAGATACGCGCGCTCACTAAGGGGGACATCACAAAGGAAAAGGAAATTCTCTCTCTCGACGTGTGGCGCGCACTAACAGAACTTGACGCACAGGCGGAGGAATACAACGAACTAAAAATACAATATGCCGATGCCGGTAAATCTTAAAAAAGTATGGAGCGCTACGGATTTCTTCAAATCCCTTACAGAGCGCAACCTTCTGGCGGTGTCAAAAGGCTTCCGGTTCGTGCAGGTGTCAGGGCTTGACGGACTGGAAGAGGCCGTCGCTTCAATGCAGAACACCGCCAATTTTGTCTTCGTAGTCGAAAACGCCGCAGGGTACACCAACCTTGACAATACGCCGCACACACGCCGCGTCCGCTCCGTCTTCATCGCCATGCGGCACAAGCACGAGGACATGCAGGCGCACCGCAGGTGCATGGACATCATTGCCGAACTCCACCGGCAGTTCTGTTCCGCGCTTATTCTGGAGCGGACACGGCTGGAGGAAAATATGCAGTATCTTGACCCGCGAATAACTCTGCAGGAAGTCTCCCGCTATCTGATACCAGGCACCGCCATCTGTATGTTTGAGATTGCAGTGGATACGTACATCGATTTAAGTTACAATCCCGAAGAATGGAATACACAGCAGAACAGTTAGAGACGGTCGAGAAGTGCGCTTCTGTCTATCTCCCCATTACGGACATCGCGCTCATCATCGAGGTCGAGCCGAATGAACTGCGTGCGGATATTGCTGCAGGCAGCACGGAGGTGGGTCGCCGTTACAGGCGCGGCAAAGCCGTCTCCAAACTGCAACTGCACGAACAGGAAATGCAACTGGCGAAAGTCGGTTCACCGCTCGCTCTTGACAACGCACGTAACAACCTGCTTGATATGGAGGATGACGAGTAATGGCACAGCTCAAGACTTTGGACCTGGCACGGCAGGAGATGTTCACTCCTGTTGAAGAATTGGAAGGGCGATATGCTCCGGAAAGGGTGCAGCACCTCGTCCGGCTGCGCGATATGTACAACTGGTTCCTCAACGACCCATCAGGACGTGACCGCGCTTTCGTGGCGGCATTCCAGGCAAAGTACAGCCTCTCTGCCTCCGCTGTCTATTCTGACCTGGCTGTGGTCAAACAGCTCATGCCGCTGCTCACGCCTGCAACACGCGAGTTCTGGCGAACTCGGGTAAGTGACATGCTGCTCGAGACATACAATATGGCGAAGTCGCGGAAGGACACAAAGGCGATGGCAATGGCGGCTAAAGAACTCGGCCGCGTCAATCGGGTCGAACTTGATGACGAGAAAGAACTGCCATTCGACCTCATTGTCATACAGCCCTTCACTCCGTCTTTCGACCCAACCATCATCGGATGCAAGCCTATTCCGAATGTGGACGAGGTCAAGGCTCAGCTGCGAAAGAAACTCGCCTCCGACATTCCGGACTTAGAGGATGTGGATTACGAACCCGCCGACCTCGAGGAGGAGACACTCTTCCCGGAGAACAAGGCACCGCAGTAGCGATATAGCATGGCAGACATATACTTCAATAAGATTCAGCAGCGCGTCATGTTCATCGGCGCAAAGGTCTCGGTCATCGTTGCCGGTCGGCGCACTGGCAAAACCTACGGCATGGGCGCGCCGTTTGCACTCCGCAACATGCAGCGCATGGAAGGCTCAACAGGCGGCATTGTCGTGCCTACCTTCAGGCATGGTCTGACCAACACACTGCCCGGACTCTTCAGCTGCTGGCAGGCAATGGGACTCGTCGAGGGTGTGCATTACGTCGTGGGTAAGAAACCGCCGAAGTATTTCAAGAAAGCCAAGATCGAGCCGCGTGAGTACGAACATGTCATCTCTCTCTACAACGGCAGCCGCGCAGTCCTCATCTCGCAGGACATAGCAGGTTCGTCCAACTCACTCACGCTCGACTGGCTCCTCATCGACGAGGCGAAGTTCATCAACTTCGAGAAACTCAAGGACGAGACCCTGCCCGCCAATGGCGGTATCCGTGCGTACTTCGGGCATCACTCATGCCATCACTCCATTATGATTATGTCCGATATGCCGGTTGGCACAAAAGGCTCGTGGTTCCTCAATTACCGCGAGAAAATGAATCCTGAAGTCATCCGTGCCATCGAAGGCTGTGTCTATGAGGAATGGAGGCTCAAACAGCGCGTCCGCGATATGCAGGCTGAAGGTAAGGAGGTGCCAAAGTACCTCAAGCACCATATCCGGTCCAACAACCGCACGCTTAACCAGCTGCGAGCTGCTGCCGTCTTCTACACCGAGGTAAGCACCATAGAGAATCTTGAGGTCGTCGGCGTAAACTATCTGAAGGATATGAAGCGCGACCTGCCGCCGCTCGTATTCCAAACCTCTATACTGTGCAAACGCATCGGGATTCTGCAGGACGGTTTCTATAACTCCATGACCGAGCGGCACAAGTACCACGCCGCAAATAACGAATGGCTCGCCACGCTCGGCTACGGACGCACCGAAAAGGAGTATCAGAAGCTGCTCAACTCGCAGGCTGACCGAGACGTTAATCCGGATGCACCTATCTGCATCGGAATGGACTACAACGCCAATATCAACTGGATTGTCGCCGGTCAGGAGTCAAATGGCAGGCTCAATGTCATCAAGTCATTCTACGTCAAGTTCGAGAGAAAAATCCCAGCTCTCATTGCCGACTTCTGCGACTATTACCGTAACCACCGCAAAAAGCAGGTCGTCTTCTACTACGACAGCACCGCACTCGGCTCCAACTATGCTGTCAATAAGGATGACTTCAAAAAGGTCATCGAGCGCGAGTTCAAGTCCCACGGCTGGAAAATAAAATCCGTATATCTCGGAAACCCCATGCGACACTCCGAGAAATACCTGCTCATAAACAGGGGCTTTGCAGGACAGAACCGGCTCACGCCATACTTCAATATCGACAACAACGAAGCACTTCTCATCGCTATACAGTCCGCCGGTGTCATACGGGGGAGGAACGGATTCGCTAAACATAAGGCCGGCGAAAAACTCGCGGAGTCCGAGGAAAACCTCCTGGAACACCGCACTGACGGCACCGATGCCTTTGATACTCTCTATATCGGAATGGAAAAGAAACCTGTCAAAAACACCACTGTCAATATCTACAGCGCATAACATTTACTCACCAACATTCACTCACCAACACACAGTCACTAACACGTAGCTCACCAATACTTGCTGCTCCTGTCTTTTTGCCGCGCGCACGCACGCACGTATCTTTGCAATGTCAATTGTTAAATGTCATGATTTATCTTCACGAAATAGCATCAGTTCTCCGCTACTTTCCTGCACAGGATGGTGACATAGTGGATTTGCAGAGTGTCCGTGTCAAGCCGGAAGGCGCGCCTGACTCCGCCTATGTGCAGGTCATAAGTGACTATAAGGGGCTGCAGGGTGCAGACCATTACTGGGAGTTCCCGGGCGCGGAGGACATCATACGCGCCTCTCTCGAAAAACGCAATATCCCCATCGCCGAAATAAGCGTCATATACATCATCTATCCGCCTTCAGGAGCGGGAGGCTCTTCCGACACCGATAGTTTCACGGTGCTTTTTACCGGCGCACGTCTCCTCATGTCTTCTGTCACTGCCGGACAACTGTGCCGCAACCGCTTCTTGCATACCGGCACCGCCGCTTGGCTCATGCCGGGGCAGTCATTTTCCCTCTGTTATTATTCGGAGAGCAACCCTAACCAGATAGGTCTGGGAACCGCATCACCGATGACAGTTTACCGCACCTATCGCAACGGCTCGTCGGAACAGTTCACAATACAAACTGATACGGACGCTGGGCTGAAGGAAGTGGAGTTTGAGTATCTCGCCGCTGTCGCATTTGACGTTGTTACGTTTGGGCTGCGCACATTCTGCTTTTATTATATCGACGCACCGGTTGTCGAAATCTTCAGCTTCCGCAATGTCTTCAATCTCCTCGAGACAATATCCGTTCCGGCTGCCGTCACTGAAGAACCGGACACCGACTTCGATACCGCCCGTCTTAACAATGTGCTTGTCCGCTATGATGTCGAACATAACAGGACTTTCACTCTGACAACGGCAACCCTGCCGCCGTTCATGTACACCAAACTGCTTGAACTGTGCCAGGCAAGGCAGGTGCTGTGGCGCACTTTCCTTACTGACTCTCTGACGCAGAGTAGGGACATCATTATCACGGAATACAAGATTAACAAGTCCACCGCACCTGACACACCCCTGTCACTGACGCTCAAATTCCGCTTTGCGGACACTACGCTCAACGACGCTGCCAACCTCTATTGACAACATTTACTCACTAACACGCAGTAACCAACAGCAACGCTCACTAACACGAAGTCATTAACATAAAATAACCAACACGCAGTGACCGACACAAAGTCCATAGAGGAACGCGCCAGATATGTAGAGGCATGGAATGACATGATGACCAAAATCTGGCAGGAACGCATAATGATGCTGTCTGTTTTCGAGTCCCCGCGCAGACGCACACGCGCTGATGAACCACACCTGTACGACAGCCTGCGGTATTTCCCCGTGAAGCATGATGACCGATACATGGAACTCACCCTGCATTTCACTTTCCCAGAATACGGCATTTTTCAAGACTTGGGCGTGGGGCGTGAGAAAGCACGGGGCAACTCCGGAGATATAGGCGAATACACCAAAGCGGGACACCCGCGCAAATTTCGTGAACGGCGAAAATGGTTCTCAACCAAATGGTATGCCTCTTGCATGAATATCAAGGACTTCATGGCACGCTCTATCGGCAGAGACTTTGTAGGAATGGTCTCAACCACCTTTGACGAACTCAATAAATACAAGTGATATGAAAACTGAAACTCGTCCCACTATGACAAGGAAAAACCGCAGGCTTGACTGGAAGAATTTCCCGTGGCACTCGCTCGTCTTTCTCCTCAGCACACTCGCCATGATAGGACTCGGCATTGCGGGCTTTATCGTCCCGCCGACCGGAGAAATTCATCAGTCTGTTTTTCAGTACGGCTGCCTGCTCTGTGTGCCGCTCGTAGTCTCCCAAATCAGACCTGTTCTCCAAGAGGCAAGCTGGTTCAAAACCACTTTCGGCAAGTTCTCCGTAGAAGGCAAAAGCAAACCGCAGGACGAACCTCCAAACTGACGCTCGACTTTCAACTTCTCTCAACTTTCAACTCTCAACTAATCAGACGCGCAGCCTCACGGCTGTGCGTCTTTGCATATTCCGCTTCCGCAAAACGCTCTCGGCGCACACGCTCCGCAGGCAGGGCGGGGGGTGCTGTTAGGCAAACAAGGGAAGAATTTCACATTCTTCCCCTGTAACCCCTTCTTTTTCTGCAATGTGGTTTCTCAATCTGTGGAAAAAATCGGCAATCTCTCCCGATTTTCCCTTGTTTTAACACATTACAAGTAAGAAATCAGCAGGTTAGACGCACAAAAAAATGAGCCGCAGGGAGGCTCAACCCCACGGCTCGGTGTCAAACATACAAAATGCACGTTTTTTTGTTTTTTTTGCTGTCTTTTGCTCTCGCGTATGCGCGTGCGTACCTTTGCAGCGTAAAATATATAAGGAGTATATGGATTATATTACAGAAGTTGAAGCCCGCCTTAACGGAAAGCAGGCGGAGCAGGAACTAAAGCAGCTGCGCGACCGTGCGGAGTCGCTCCGGCAGAAACTGGAGGAGGCGTTCCGGAGCGGAACAAAGGAGTCGCAGAAGTACTTTCAACAGGAGCTGAAAAAGACCAATGCCGACCTGAGGCGCATGGAGTCGGGGACAAAGGCTGTGGAGAGGACGTTGCAGCAGCTCAACCGCGCCACACCGAATGACCTCAATCGTGCGCTGCGCTTCCTGCAGGGCGAACTCAAAAACATCGAGCGCGGGTCTGCGGCTTGGAACGCACAGGTGGCGAAGATAAGGCAGGTGCGAGCGGAACTTGACAAAGTCAATGCCGAGATGAAACAGTCGGAGTCCTTCTTTACCCGCATGAAAAACACTGTGAACGGGTGGGGGGCTTCCATCGCAGCCGGTGCTGCAGCACTCACAGGCTTGGTGGCTGCCGGTAAGAAAGCGGTGCAAGCCTATGCCGAAATGGAACAGGAGGAAGCCAATGTCCGCAAATATACCGGCATGACCGCCGAACAGGTCGGGCATCTGAACGAAGAGTTCAAAAAGATGGACACCCGTTCTTCCCGCGAGCAGCTGAACAAACTCGCGCAGGAAGCCGGACGGCTCGGCTTGCAGTCCGAGGAGGATGTGCTGGGCTTCGTCCGGGCAGCCGACAAAATCAATGTCGCCCTTGACGACCTCGGAGAAGGTGCCACGCTGACACTCTCCAAGCTGACGGATATTTTCGGCGATAAGGAGCGTCTTGGAGTGGAGCGGTCACTGTTGGCTACCGGTTCGGTCATCAATGAGCTGTCGCAGAACAGTACAGCCGCTGCGCCTTACCTCGCCGAGTTTGGGCAACGCCTCGCCGGTGTCGGCGCGCAGGCGCACATGACCATTCCTGAAATCATGGGCTTCGGTGCTGTCCTCGACAGTCAGGGACAGAAGCTCGAGATGTCCTCCACAGCCCTCTCCAAAGTAATCATGTCACTCTTCAAGAACCCGGAGAAGATTGCCAAGGCAACCGGTCTGGCGGTGGAGGAGTTCTCGGAGACTTGCAAGCGCAGCACCAACGAAGGTCTGATGATGCTGCTTGACCGCTTGCACGAGTTGGGAGGTATCGACACGCTTGCGCCGGTCTTTGCCGACATGGGCGAGAACGGTGCGCGTGCTTCGGCTGTCCTCGCCGCCCTTGCCGGTAATGTGGATGAAGTCCGCAAACAGCAGGAAGCCGCTAACATCGCCTTCAACGAGGCTGTCTCTATCGACAAGGAGTTTAATGTACAGAACACCACCGTTCAGGCTGGCTTGGAGAAGGCTCGTAAGCGTTTCAATGAAATGGCGGTCGAACTCGGTCAGAAGCTGCTCCCTGTCATGAAGTACTTCCACAGCAGCATGTCCTACACGATGAAGCTGCTGAGTGCTACTATTGATTTCGTAAGTGAGAATAAGGATATCATTATCGCTACAACAGCTGCACTTGCTGCTTACACGATAGCGGTTAAGGCTCACACGATTGCGGAAAGCATCCGGAATGGTGTCGTCAAAGCCGGTGTCGCAGTACAAACGGCTCTGAACGTGGCCATGCACGCTAATCCGATCGGTCTGGTCATCGCCGGTGTGGTTGCTCTCGGAGCAGCTATTACCGTCGTGCTCAACCGCCTCGGAGTGTTCAAGAAGCAAGTGGATCTTGTGGCTGAAGCGGAGAAGAAAGCCAATGGTCAGTTCGCAGAGCAGCGTGCCAAGGTTCAGCAGCTGAACGATGCCGTGCATAATAACAACCTCTCGCTGGAGTACCGGCGTAAGGCGTTGAAGGAGTTGCAGAGCATCGTGCCTGGTTATCATGCCTCACTCACCAACGAGGGTAAGTTGGTCAACGATAACACGCACGCCATCCAAGACTATCTGATTGCTCTGCAGCAAGAGATGAAGCTGAAGGCAATGAAGGAAATGCTGGAGGAGCAGTACAAGAAGAAAGCTAAGTTGGAACTGGATAAGGATGAGGCAGTCGATACCCGCGACAGTAGTACCTCGTCCAACCGGCAGAAACGCAAGGCTAACAAGCAGGTCAACCGACTCTCTGCAGAAATCGATGATGTCGATAAACAGATAGACCGGTTGACCAAGAAGATCGGTTCTATGCCGGAAGCCGAGGTGCATGTTAAAGTGGCTGCCGGTACTGATGAAGCCGGAACTGATGATGACACTACGACCACCGGCGGCGGAGATGATAAAAAGTCAGTTGTCGATGAGTGGAAAAAGAAAGCTGAAGCACTGGCCAAGGTCAAACTGACGCAGGGTAAGATCAGCGAGGAAGAGTATCAGACAGAGATGCTGAAACTCGAAGCGCAGTACCAGACAAAGCTGATGAAGGTCTCGGCTAAAGGTAGTGCTGACTATCTGCAGGCGATGGCCGCTGCTCTTGAAGCCAAGAAGAAACTGCGCGAGCAAGATGATGAGAAAGACCTGAAGGAGCAAGAAGCGTATCTGAAGATAGCCTATCTGCAGGGAACAGTCTCCCATAAGGAGTACACTCAGCAGATGCTCGAACTGGAGGTAGAGCGTAAGAAGAAACAGCTGGAAAAACAGAAAGAGGGCACGCAAGCCTATCTGGAGGCGCAGGCGGCATATCTCGAAGCGTCCAAGAAGTTGCAGAAGGAGATGACCGGTCAAACGGTTAAGGACGAGGAGAAGCGGTATTCGGATGAGAGAGCCGTTATCCAGCAGAATTATGCTGACGGTAAGTTAACTGCTCGCGCTTATCAGCTGGCTACGGAAAAGGCAGAGTTAGACCACCTGCAGAACATGGTCAACCTCTACGAGGAAGGCTCCGAGGAGCGCATCAAGGCACAGGAGAAGTACAACCAGCGTTCATTGGCCATCCAGCAGAAGCACGCCGAGGATGCCAAGAAGATGCAGGATAATCTCCGCAAAGAGTACTTCAAGTCTGCTGGTGGCAATTCTAATCCGGAAGGAATGGCAGAGGAGAAAGCACAGTTGGAGATTGTCCGGTCACAGTTGCTTGCTGCAGCCACATCAGCAGAGCAGCGTCTGCAGATAGAGGAAGCCTATCAGAAAGCCCGCTATGAGATTGCCAAGAAATACGGCGACAAAGCGGAGATGATGGCGGTGAACAAGGCAAAGGCTACACAGGACAAAATACTGGAGTACATCAATACCGACGGATTCCAGGCATTCACACAGTCCTTCTCCACGATTGTAAACGGCATGGGGCAGATATTCTCCGGCTTGTCCTCCCTCATCGATGCAGAGACTGACCTGCAGACTGCCAACATCGAAAAACGCTACGAAGCTGAGATAAAAGCCGCAGGCGATAACTCGAAAAAGGTTGCGCAACTGGAGAAGGCCAAGGAAAACGAGATTGCGGCGGTTAAGAATGAGGCAGAAGGGAAAAAGTATGACATGCAGGTGTTTCAAGCCGTCGCACAAACCGCTATCTCCGCTATCAACGCCTATTCTTCTGCGGCCGCTATTCCTATCGTTGGTTATATTCTGGCTCCAATCGCAGCTGCCATGGCCGTTGCTGCAGGTGGCATACAGATTGCCACACTGAAGAAACAGCGTGACGCGGCACTGGCACAGGGGTACGCAGAGGGAGGTTACACCATGCCGGGAAAGAAGTACGAGCCTGCAGGCGTAGTCCATGCCGGTGAGTGGGTTGCCAGTCAGGAACTGTTGGCCAACCCTACGGCTGCAGCTACCATCGCTCAGCTTGACAAGGCACAGCGAACAAACACAATCGGCAGCCTTGACCGCCGGTTAGTCAGCGCGTCCGTCTCCGCACCTGTGGCGGCGGCACAGGCTCCGGGGCGTTCCGCCATGCCTGAAGACAACCTGTCCGACACACTCCGCCGTCTCAATGACCGGCTTGACGAACCTTTCGTCACCATCAACACTGTCACCGGAGACAAGGGCATACTCCGCGCACAGCAACGATATGAACAACTCATCAGAAACAAGTCATGAAAATCTTGGTAAACGGACACGAGGCTGCACTCAAAAAGGATGCCTCGTTTGAATACATAAGCGAAAACCCGCTCTTCACAGACGCGGAGGACTACACCATGGATCTGACCTTCCCCATGAAGAACTGCCCGGATAACATCCTCATCTTCGGTGCGCTCCATGTCAAGGGCGTGGAACTTAACAGGGTGGTGTTCAACTGTGAGATGCGGTCGGGAGCTTTCCGCAAGACCGGCATTCTGACTGTCATCTCCGTGTCAGATGTTGAAGTCAAGGCGCAGTTTCTTGAGGGACGCTCCGCGCAGAACTTCAATACCGATGCCTCGCTGCTCACGAAACTCACCGACATGGACTTCTCCGACTATGACGGCACCGGTGATGCCGAATCACAGTACAGGTATGAGGGCGATGGATGGACGGACTTTCCTGTTTATGATATTGCCACGGAAAAGGTTGTTCAGAACTTGCGGCACATCAAACTCTCCCATTTGCTCTCACTGACTGCGCAGATGGCAGGCTACACGGTGGATATGTCCGCTCTGACTGCCATACCCATGTTCTGCCATATAGCGGTGGCAAACACAGTGCTGCCTCCGTTTGACACGGCAGGTGCCATGCCGCTCAAAAGTTCACTCCCGGAATGGACCATCCTTGAACTATTCCGTAAGACAGGAGATTTCTTCGGTTGTGTCGTAGAGGTGGATTCTACTGCCAAACGCATGACCTTTAAGCCTTATAGTCAGCTTAACCATTCGGGTACGGTGCAGCTTTCCATAAACGACAATTTCTCTGTGGAACTGTCGTCTGTGGATAAACCCCGATACAAAGGCAACAGGACTTTCTGTCTGCCCAAAGAAAGCAACCCCGACAATGTGAACATTTGCCCGTGGCTTCCGCAGATGCCGCAGGTGCAGACGGAGGATATTTCAGCCCTTAATTTTTACACGCAGATACAATATCAGATATGGGGGAACTGGGATGATTATATGTCTGAAGACCCCTCTGTATGGAGAAGGCAACTGTTCCATCTCATAGATAACTTTGCGGGTGAGGATGACGGTTTGTATGCTCTCATCACACAATCCGAGGAAGGACAAACAGCTGACCGCATGATTCTGCGTGCGGAGGTTATCAACCAGTTTGAGGGATGCCCGTCCGACGGCGAGGAACTTGACATCGCGCCGTGCCGGATTGACTTCCGCCCCGGTCAGTTCGGGACTCTTGGTCAGTATGACGCATACCGCATGGCTTTCATTGAAATACCGGATAATACTGAAGCTTTGGATAACGGAGATGCGTCAGCATTTGAGATAATGTCAGAATGGGGGAATGCGAAGGAAGTAAAACATTTCGACAAACTGTGGATTGCTCTTGAGCCGCCTGATACCCAGCAGCCGCTTATGGAATATGGATATATGCCGTCTGACGCAGACGGCAGGCAGGTCTATACACGGAAATACGAGCAGTGGGGGTATATGATTGAAGTGTCTGACACTGATAGCACGAAATACTGTTTTGTTTCTTGCGGCTTCTATGTCATGCCCTATACGCTCTCGCCTTACACGCCGGAAATACAGGCTTACCGCGCCCTGCCGACAGTGGACGAGTCAAAACTCTACCGCTTCAAGTTCCTGGCAGACACGCTGCCTGACCCCAAGGCGATATACCTCATTAACGGGCGGCGGTACGCATGCCTGCGCCTCACCGCCCGCTTCGATGTCCGCCGCATGTCGCAGCTCATAGAAGGGGAGTTTTATCTGATCACAGCTTAGGGATATAGGCTTCTGCAGCATGTGCGTCAGGCACACGCTTCTTGGCGTAGCGCATGCTGGTGCTGATGTCTGCATGACGCATGTGATCCTTCAGCCTCACCACGTCCATGCCGTGTTCCAGCGCCTCAATAGCCCCTGTGTGCTTCCAGCCGTACAGCTTGCGGCTGTCGTCAATGTTCAGTTCACGGCGGTACTGCAAAAATCGCTCCCGCAGTGTGGACTTGCCCAGAGGCTTGTCTGAAGGAGTGCCGCCATGGCCGAACAGGTATAGTTCCGGCGCATAGCTGAACACGCCCAGTTCCTCCATCAGCTGCAGGGTCTCGTCATTGATGCCCGCGCTCTGCGTCTGCTTGTTCTTGCTCACGGAGTTCCTTATCCGGATAATTTTGCGCTCGCGGTCTATGTCACCCACCTTCAGCAGCCGCGCTTCGCCCGGACGGATGGCGGAGTAGTACATCAGTTCGATGGCGAGCCACAGATAGGGCTGCCGGTAGCGGATGGCTCTCTTTAGGCGTGTACGCTCGTCCTGGGTGAAAGGCACCGGAGCCAGATCCACATACTTGCCACGGTTCTTGATATCCGTGCATGGGTTGTCGCCAGTATAGTATCCTTCTTTCCTGGCGAAGTCGAAAAGGCAGATGAGCCGCATGCGGTACTGCTTGATGCTCTCGTGGCACAGCCCGCGCCCTTCGTCTTCATCGGCAAGGTAGTTGAAGAACCGCTGCACGTCTTTCTCTTGGAAATAGCCGATGCACACCTCTTCGCCCATGTTCTTTTTCGACCACTCGGTGAATACGTTGTATTCGCCCCTGTACTTGCGGAAGCTGGTGAGGCGTACCGTGCCGCGTATATCCTCCATGTAGTCGTTGATGACATTGGGAAGGAGCAGGTGCTGCTCTATTGCATGATGACGCTGCCACTCGTCGCGGTGGCTGTCATCGAAGCGCAGCGGTGTGGTGTTCTCAGGGTCGGACAGGTAGCGACCGCTTTTCAGATATTCCGTCCTGTCGGCGATGATGGCTTTTGCCCTGGCATATCGTATGTCAGTCGGCACTGTGAATCGCAGCCCCTGGCATATCCGGAATTTGTGAAGAGTGTTACTGCCTGGCAGTCGGAAAGAGTATTCCACATACCAGCTTTTGCTTGCATCGCCCCCCTTGTCATTAAGGGTAGGATAGCTGATCAGTTGTTTTGTTCGCATGGCTTTTATAACGCGAAAAAGTGAGCGGCGCTCACTTTTATTCACTCACTTTTTCGTCTTGTTTTTCTGCTCAATCCCTGTATTATCAGGACTTTCGCGGTGTCTTTTGTCGGGAAGACAGGAGGTTTAAGCCACTGATAACAGGCAGTGAGCAAGGAGTTTATAAAAGTGTATCTTATGAGCGGGTGAACGCACCGCTCACTTTTATGCTATTGGTGCTTTATTAGGTACTTAATTAGGTACTTAATTAGGTACTTAATTGGTGTTTTATTGGTACTATATATGTCATGTACACGCGCAGTCCCATGCGCATAATGCGCGCGGGACTAACGCGCGCGCTATTGCTTTTGTTGTTTTTCCTGCTTGTACTTTCTTAAAAGTTCGTTGAGGTTGTCAATCACCTCATCCTTACGCCTGCACTCGTCACAGTTGGGCTTTGCCTGGCTCTCCGGAACATACTTCTCCGGCCATGTGACGGCATCAATGACAGAGAACCCTCCAACTTCACAAATTTGTGTAATTTGACTGAAGGATAAATCGGTACTTCTGTTGAACCAATTGCTCAACGTCTGTTGTGATACACCAAGTGCTGTTGCCACTTGTTTGTGCAATACCCGCTTTTCTTCGAGTAATGCCACCAGATTTTTCTGAATGTTGATCATTTGGATTCTGTTATCATTTGCAGTAGCATGTCCCTCTTGTCCGGCGAGACTTCAAAAACAACAGACACACGCTCCTCATCTTTCCCTGAATCCTTGACATATTTTTCCGGATATGTAATGATGTCGATGATTGACATGTGCAGTTTTTCTGCGATATTAGAAAGGTCCCATAATGACAAATCCTGCCATCCATTTGAAATTTTATTCCACTTCGGCTCGGGAATGTCAATCATCTTGGCAAATGCAACTTTAGTTAATTTCCTCTCTTCTTGGATTTTATTAAGATTGGAAACTGCAGGGTGAATAGATTTAGTACTTTTCTTTTTCATAATACAAAATTAGTTAAAAAAGTTGATTTTTATATTGCTGATTTAGAAGAATTTATAAACATAATCTTCTAAAATCGAATTTTTATCTTGCGGATATAGAAATTTTAGTGTACCTTTGCAGCGTGAAAGGTAAAATTTACTTTTGCAAAGGTATTGTAAAATTCTAAAACAGCAATAAATTATGACAAGAATTTCTAAATTTCTTCAAAACATCAGGATGTCAGACTGGGCTGATGTGCGTTCAGAACTGCTCGCCCGTGTGTCCCGTGTCACGCTAACCAACTGGAAACAGGGGGTGTATGAAGCGGATAGCATCTATTGGAAACCAATCAATGACATAGCCGAAAAATACGGCTACGAAAAACCTTATTCACTATGACACAACGGCTGTATTTTGTACGTTGCGTGGCTACATCAACCGGCAGCGCAGCGGAACGCAATCTGAAAGATTATGTGCGGCAGTTCGACGGGGCAATGTGTAACCGTAACGGCTGGCGGCAGATTCTCTTCGCAATCCAGGATGCCAAAGCCGAGTTCAACGCCGCTCATCCGCGTTGCACTCCCACGGATGTCAAGTTTGACAGCGTTGGGGGCAGCATCAGTCTGAAGGAGCGGAATGCGGAAGACAACTTCCGTCTGCTGGATTTCTTCCCCGTAGGTCAGTTCTACCTCGGCGGGGAAACGCTGAAGATAAGTGACGGTTGTGAATATGCGGAGGAGGTGTGAGTATGGAAAAATCGATTATATGCGGAGATGGTGTGAGTATGGAAACAACGATTGAAGGGCTGCACAGGTTGGCGCAGGAGACAAACGCGGGTAGGGTACAGTGTATAATGACGTATGCAGACGGCTCGCAAGTGACAATAACCTACAAGGTTCCAAAATGAGTTGGGAGTTGTACCTTCCGCCAGAAAACCCGAACCGGAACCGGCGGACGGGGCGTTTCATGAAAGGGCACACACCTGCCAACAAGGGCAAGACATGGGAGGAATACATGCCCAAGCGGTCTCAGAAGCGATGCGCCAAGGGTTGGAAGAATCTCTATAAGCACCGACCTACCGTCCGTCCGGATAACTCAGGCAGATGCCGCAAGAAAACAGTAGTCGTTACGGACGATGGCAAGTTCCGGATCTTCTCCTATCTCAAGGAAGCCGCCGAATGGGTTGGCGGCAGTCGCGAGAACGTAGGACGATGCTGCCGGGCGAATATGAGTAAGAAGGTGTGCAAGCACGATTGGCGGCAAGGACAGCCGAAAGGTGCAAGCAGAGTGAATACAGACCACCGATACAAGGGTTACAGATTTTATTTCTACGATGACCCTGCATGGTGGGACAAAGTAAGGAATCCGTAATAAGTAGAAAATAAATATTTGATTTTATATGGATATTAAAGAACTATTACTCCTGTTGGATGTAAAAGACATATTGGATTTGCCAAGTGCAATGATGAGCAGGCTATGTGGTTCTGATACAGATTTATTCTTCCATGCCATTCAGTCTATCGATGGCTGGCGGTGGGATTGTGATTCATTCCAAATGTTGTATGAGAGAGAGATGAGTGAACGCAAGAATAAAAAACAAGATTTTACACCCCCGGCTGTACAGGATTTGCTTGCGGAATTAGTTGGAGATTCTCATTCTGTGCACGAGCCAACAGCCGGTAATGGCGGATTGTTGATTAGAAATTGGTGGAAGGTGTCTTCTAAAACATATCCATGGAGTTACAAACCATCTCTTCATCCATTTGATTGCTGGGAGCTAAGCGACCGAAGCATTCCATTTCTACTATGTAATTTAGCAATTCGGGGCATGGTAGGTTGTGTGCACCACGGCAATGTATTGACAAAAGAGGAGTCACATCGGTATATATTAACAAATAGTACAGATGACGCCTTGGGGTATAGCAAAATAATTCAGGTGTTATGACATTTAATGAAGTAAAAAAAGAGTATATGCAGTCAAAGATAGATTTTGACGGAGTCAAGGAAAGTACACTTTCTGTTATCGCGACACAGTATAAATCATATATTGAGCCTATACTTGGGAATAATGTAATAGAAGATTTTCGCTCCAGAGATCTTCAAGAATTTGTTAATACATTATTGACTGAGAAAAATCTTTCTATACATACGACTAGGGATTTAGCGTCTAGGGTTAAGAATATAGTTGGATATGTTCAATGGAAATATGAGATACCTGTTTATAAACTGGTCGTTAAATATCCACCTCAGAAGGCAATCGCACAATTTGACTACGAAAAGACGTTCACGAACGATGAACAATTGAAGATACTACGTGCTATTTCGGACAATCCTTCAATACATAATATGGCAGTTGCTTTGATTTTATTTACAGGATGTCGAATCGGAGAAATTTGTGCTTTACGATGGGAAAATTATGACCTTGGCAAAAATTCAGTCCGCGTCGAGCATACTCTCGAACGTATCTATGATCCTTATGGAAATCGAACAAAGATTGTTATACAAGCCGCTAAGACTGCTACATCACGGAGAGAGATCCCCCTTCCTGACGTTCTGAAATCATGGATGCAATCTCAGCAATGCGTGAATTTGCCTAACTGGTTTATTGTATCGGGCAGTCATAAGCCTGTAGAACCCAGACTTATGCGTACATACTATTATAGGTTGCTTGAAAGTGCAGGTGTACGGCCTCTATCCCCACATAAAATGAGGCACACATTCGCATCTAACTTGATAGCATCCGGTGGTGACATTAAAACCGTGAGTACTTTGTTAGGGCACGCAGATACTTCTATTACACTGGACATATACACCCATATCGATTTATCCAAGAAGAAAAATGTGATAGATAGTTTTTGGGGACGGACAAAAAAGAAAGAGAAAAAACAATCGACACTAACGATATTGCAGGAAAGGACTGCATCTTTATGATATATGGCTTGGATTTTTAACGGGGTGTATATTCCTGATGACGATATATACCCATCCGACGAGAAAGGAAATATCTCGCCAATAGAGATAAACATTGATCTTTGAAGAATATGGCTGAGAAGAAAAAAACATTAGAGGTCACAGACCAAGAACTGAAGATGCTGCATGCGGCATGTGAGCATATTAGGCTTCACCGTCCGACCAGGGCAGGGAACTTATATGTCCGGGACTCGATACTCAAGGAAGATGTGCAATGCGATGTGTATGACCTTGGCTCGCTCATCGGACGGATAGAAGAATTATTATTTAATCTTTGACATTATGGAAGTAGAAGAACTTGAGAGAATGGCTTCCGTCTGGGTGTCCGGTTGCTTCCCGATAGGGGAAGTAAGAGAAGCCGCGTTTAAGAGTTACCTCGCCGGTGCATGTAATTTTCAGGACTATCTCTGGAATGAGGCTAATCAGTATAAGCCGGAGAAAGGGAAACCTGTTCTTGCTTGGCTTGGAAACGATAGGTATGAGATTCTAACATGGACGGGTGAGTTCTGGAATAGGAATGACATGATAATGGCAGAAATCCAGAACGGCGGCTCCATACAATACGGGATGAATCGGAACTATACAGATGTCCTCTATTGGAGAGAACTTGATATACCGGGAGCCTCGCAGGAGATGAGCAAACGTATCGCATACATTAGGAGTGATCTAAAACATGATAAAGACATACAGAGGTTAGGCTCCGAGTAAGGAGGAGTAGAACTAAAACTGCCACGGGTGGGAATCCCAAAGGCACTGTGAACGGAGATAAAACCCTGCCACACAGCGTTTCGCGTCGCCCACCGGAGCTTCATAGAGAATGAAGCTTTGCAGCCGAAAAGCCCGGCTCGCCTCTGTTCGGGGGAAAGGAATTTATGTATATGGCCAAGTAACATTAAATTAAACATTATACAAATTCTGCAACCATATACAAGAGGGGTTGGACTCCCCTCTCCCTCACCAAGCAATAAAACTCAATTTATTATGGCTACAAAGAAAAGCAAGAAGGCTGATAAGCCTGGTCTGACCCGTAAGGAGCGTCAGCAGATACGCAAAATGATTACTGCGGCATCCACGTTCTCCATTGACGAACTGGCCGCCGCCATCCGCGAACAGCCCAAAGGCAAGCTCGCCATCCAGGTGATGGTGGAGAGCCTGTGGGACAAGTTCCGCGCAGAAATGAGGATTGAGCCGCCCGTCCGCCGCTTGGAGATGAGCCTGAAGGAGTGGAAGGAGGAAGAGGCCGCCTACATGCGCTGGACGCATCAGATGAAGTCCGCGGCTGCCTTCTGGTACCTGTGCGGCATGATGCACGAACAGAACCAGCGGCAGCTGCTCGACATCCTCGACAGCAGCAAGGATAACGATGCCGCCGCAGAGACAGACACAAAATAAGCATCTACGGCGGGGCGCTTCCGCAGTGGCGGTAACGTATGGGAACAGCGAAGAATAATGGCACGCACGGGTACCCGCCGCCCGCACGTGACTAACACATCAATATCACAACTCTGCCGGCTACACCGGGGAGAGAAAAAACAATATCGACAATATGAAAGCAAATGCAGAACTTTTGTTTGTGGACGGAATCTTGCACCCCTCAGGGAAGATGTTCCGCGTCATCCTCAAATGCGAGGACAACGACGACTTCCGCACAATCATCAGCCGTATTGAAGACAACGAACAGACTTCCGGAATCAGCTTCGCCGGATATGAGGCGCACAAACACAGCATGGCGGTCTGCCGGCAAAACAATACACTGGACATCGTACCCGTCAAGTGCATCGAAGTAGTCAGCCGTAACGACCACCATCCCGCGCAGGTGGCACAATATATACTGTCTTTGATAAGTTAATACTGCCATGGCTGACACATATTCGCAAGTCATCGAAAATGCCGCCGCTAAAAGCCGCGAACTCAGACAGGAGGAGATTTTCACCGGTACAGAGTTGTTCCTTGCCGCACATCCGGATATTGCAAGAGAGCGTGAGAGGGAGCGTAGGCAGGACGGCAGGAAGGCTGAACACTTCGAGCCTTCCTATCTGTACCGGCGTGTTTACAAGGAGATGGGAGTGACGGATGAGGACATCACCCTTCCGCTCTCCTTCTCCAACCACGACGGCATGACGCAGACGCGAGAGAGGAAAATCTTCACCATGGCGGAGGACGGCGGCATCGACATCCTTGTATATGACATCAACGGCAACGTCATAGAGTACGCCAAACAGGAGCCGACGAAGACGGAACAGCAGTCGTCGCTGCCTCTGCAGGTGGAGTATGTTGTCCACCGCTATGCGCCGGAGTACATCCGTCAGTGGGAGGATGAGCATCGTGGCAAGACGCTGCACAAGTACGCTTTCCCGTCTCGGAAAAAGACAGGCGACTGCGGCACCTTCCCGTTCTTCCCGCCGCGTCTGCTGAAGAAGTACCGCGACGGTACGGAGATACCCACGCTCATACTCACCGAGGGCTACTTCAAGGCCATGTGCGGCAGCATGCACGGCGCGGACATCGTAGGATTGGGGTCTGTCACGCTGTTCGAGGAGAAAAAGAACGCGCAGCTGTATCCGGACATCATACGCGTCATCAAGAAGTGCAAGGTGAGGAACATCGTCATCGTATGGGACGGCGACGCGCTCAACATCAGCCGTGAGCGGTTGGAGGAGATGCGCAAGCCCGGAGCATCGGCACAGGAACTCACCACGCGGCCGCGACAGTTTGCCAGCGCGCTTGACAAACTGCGCAGGCTCATACAGCGCAACTTCTCGAAACTGGAGATTTACTTCGCCATGGTCAACAGCGACAACCTGCACGGCAACCCCAAAGGATTGGACGACCTGCTGTGCAGCCCGCACTTCAGGAACGTTACCGGAGAAATCATCGACGAGCTGAACGACGTGGAGGCTCCTGCACTCTATTTGATGAAGTACAACATCAAGTCGAACACCAACGTGGACCGGTACTTCTACATCAACTCCGTCAAGGACTTCTATGACCGGCACAGCGAGGAGATAGGCACGTGCCGCTTCAAGTACATGGGGACAGTCTATCGGTACGACGAGGGGCAGAAACAGCCGGTGAAAGTGGGTAGCTACGACATCAACGACGTGGTGCGTATCGACGGCAAGTTCTACCTCGAGACGCGCATCCCCTCTTTCCGCGATCTTGACGGGCGTATCACACTCAAGCCCATCAGCCGTCAGGACATAGTTGACGACTACGGCACCGAAGCGCCGCGCAAGCTCATCCAGCGCAAGTACATCAGCTTCGTCAATATACCTTCGCATACACACTTCCAGCAGGTCATAGGCAACTGCTGGAACCGGTACAGCCGTCTGAGCTACGAGCCGGACGAAGGTAGCTGGCTGCATATCGACGCGCTGCTGCACCATATCTTTGACGAAACTGGCATGTACGACCTTGCGCTTGACTATCTCACGCTGATGTATCAGAAGCCGGAACAGCAGCTACCCATACTCTGCCTCGTCAGCAAAGAAGGCTCCACCGGCAAAACCACTTTCCTCAAACTCCTCGAGGCCATGTTCGAGGAGAACGCCGCCGTCGATCTGTCGGATGCGGAGCTGTCAGCACAGTTCAATACCGTCACATCAGGCAAACTCGTCATCGGAATAGACGAGACCGCCGTTGGCGACAACAAGAAGATAACCGAGGTGCTGAAGCGCATATCCACCTCCGACACCACCTATACCGAAGCCAAAGGCGTGGACAAAGTCAAAGAGGACAGCTTCACGAAGATTGTCCTTTGCTCCAACAGTGAGACGCACTTCGCGCATATTAAGCCCGACGAGCAGCGGTTCTGGATTATCCGTGTGCCGGTACTCTCCGACGAGGAGAAGGAGAAAACACCCAACATGAAAGCGTACCTCAAACAGGAGGTGCCGGCTTTCGTCTCCTTCCTCAACAACAGAGGCGTGCAGTCCAAGAATGTCAGCCGTATGTGGTTCGCATGGAGCCAGTACCATACCGCCGCGTTTGACAAGCTCATACGCGACCAGCAGCCGAAGAACATACGTGTCATCCGTGACTACCTGGAGCCTATCTTCATGGAACAGCAGCTCGATACACTGCTCTATGACGCGAGGTTCATCCTCGAGGAACTGGGCGACCGCCTCGACCGGGGCATAGATATTGACAAACTCCTCTCCACCGACCTCCGCCTTGAGAAACTGCAGCACGTTCAGCCGGACGGAAAGGTGACAACCCGCTCGTCCTCTCCCGTCAGCTTCTGGCACATGGACAGAACCGGATGCATCGTCTGCGGACCTACCGACCCAAAAGACACTTCCGGAAGATACAAACGATACTGCCGACCGTATATCTTCCCCGCAAGTGTCTTCCTCAGCGAGGACAAATACAGGCTGCTGCGTGAGCGTATAGAGGCGCGCAAGGGCGAGAACGTCAGACAGGGAGACCTGTCATTCCAACCGCAGGAGGCGCAGACGGATGACGCTGATGACGACGACCGGCCGTTCTGAACAGACAAAAACACCCTTGCATTAAGAAAAAGTGATTTTACATTTGGATAAGTCAAAATAATGCACTACCTTTGCAGCCGAAAATGAAAAACACCTGCGATTATGGAAGCACATAGACAGCAAATCCTCGTATGGATGGATGCCGAAGAGCAGAAGATGGCTGCGAGGGGATTCATCCCGTCCAAAAGATGGTACGCGGCAAGACAGACCGCCGGAACAATCGAGGTAAGAACACAGTTCTGATATGGTAAGGAGAAAACGACAAGACCGTGTGATGATAGACACGCATATCTTTGTTCACTACGCAAACGACCCTTCGCGCCTTAGTGAATATGTGCGTGATATATTGGATGACCCGAATACGGAGGTGTGTATGAGTGCGGAGAGTATCCGGGAATTGGTGGTGGCATTCAACTCAAGGAACATCAGTTCGCATCGCTGGAATACGGCGGATGATATAGTGAACGATGTGGTCAATCTGTATGGCATCACCGTGCTGCCGGTTACTCCTCAAGTCACATTCCGTTATGCTCATCTGGTTCTTAATGATGCGCAGCGGCATTATGACCCGTCAGACCATGTTATTATTTGTCACGCTATAGAGGAACACCTGCCGCTGATTTCCAATGATGCCAAGTTCCCGTTCTATGGGAATCAGGGGCTGGAACTCATCTGCGACGAATAATCCAGCTACTCTCCCGCTACCATTATTGCACCCCCCAGCGGGTGCTTTTTTTATGTACCCGAAGCAAGCCGTTCATGGGACATTTCGGTGCTGATATGTGTGAAAAAAACGGCCTTTTTTGATACATGTTCCGGTGACATGTTACAAAAAACGCATTTTTTTAACATAAATATGCATTTTTTTTTGCATTTTATTTGCACAATCCAATTTCTTGCCGTACCTTTGCACCGTTCAAACAAAAATAGAATTGGCAACTGGTAGAGTTGTCGCAGGTGTGCGGCTTTTTTATTTGCCGGTTGTAGAAAATTGGTATAGTTCCGGATACCCCGTGTGGCGGCTGTAATGGCACCACAAGCCAATTCTATTAGGTTTGAACAGCGGGTAGTATCCGGTTCTTTGTTTAATGTTCAAAATAATAGAATTATGCAGACAATGCAGTTTCCGGCTCAGCCTGTGCAGGCAGCCAAGTTATCAAAGCGGCGCAGCTGCCGCACCATCGACCTCAAGGAGATGTTCTTCTCGCTCGCGCATTCCGTACGTCTAAAGGGTAGGGATGCTTTCTTCTGGCCTACCGACAACGGCATGACCTATCAGTTCCGCCTCGGCGACAATGTATGCACCTATTCATTCAGAAAGGAGGCCGCCGTATGCTGAACACACAGTGTCTGACCTACAGACAGGTCAAAGAGTACGTCCGCGAGCTGGCGGACAACATCCCCGCTCTTGACACCGTTTGCGAGGAGTACACAGTGCGGCACACACCCGCCGCCATCATCGAGGAGCGCAAAGGGGTTGACCGAAAGTACTGCCCTGAAGAGGTGTTTATGACAGCGCGCATCGGCAACATGCACATCGAACTCAAAGTCACATGCAACATCTACGGACAGGAAGGAGGTGGCAATGAAAAAGCTTAATGTGCTGGACTTGGATGAACTGCCCATGGTGCAGGAGTTCCTCGTTCCTGAAGGATTGGACCGCAGTACGCTGGAAATGCACTGTGAACAGCTCAAGGATGTCTATATCCGTCTCGGTATGCTTGCTGCTGCAGAATGCCAGCTGACCGACGGACTGGTAATAGTGACGGACACAATGCGTGTTTTTGCCAACCTCTATGGTGATTTGATAGAAATGCGCAAGGAGATGAAAGAGTATCTGACGGAGGAATAACCGGACTGGAGTAGAAACTTCAGAGACGGTACATGCTTTTTTGCCGCTGGCACGCATCGCGTGCCGGCGGTTGTTTTTTCTTGGTAAAAGCAGCCTTTTTATATATGGGAGCGGAAGAAGGGGAAGCAGGGCTTCGGCGCCCCGCAAAACCCGTTTTTGACCGGACGGCGATAAAAATGCCCCCGGAAAAGTGTAAAAAAAGAACCCCACGGAATGTAAAAAGTCACAAATTGTGTTCTTTTGTTCTAAAATTGGCGGAAATGGCTGATTTTTATATGCTTGAATATAGAACACCAGTGTTCTAAACTGTTCTAAAGTGTTCTAAATTGGGAAAAAGTGTTCTAAAAGTGTTCTAACCTCTGTTCTAACCTCTGTTCTATAGTGTTCTATTTGATAACCAATAGGTTATATATGGGAAAATAGTGGGAAAATACACCTATGACAGTTAGAACACTAAAAAGGCATGTCCAACAAAAACAGCAGTGCCGCCACAAAAAACAGCACTGCCGCTCACCAATATTTACTCCCCAACACGTAGTCACCAACAGCGCAGCTCACCAACACGCAGTCTTCTCAAACCGGCACGGGCCGGGAAAGAGTCCGGCAAGATACTCCGCCACGCCGCTGTTGATGGCACTGTCGTAGATGCTGAAGCTGTTGGCATCCTTCAGCTGCTTCCGGTCCTCCGGAGTATTGAGGTGCTCCAGCTTGATGTCCTTCCGGTACTGACACGGGAACGTCGGGAACAACTTCAGAATGCACGCCTGCATGGGCGCGTTGGTGCTGATGCCGTATTCAGTCCCGGACATCCACCTCTTCAGGCTGTCGCTCATCACGCTCCATGCTCGGCGCATGTACAGCTTGTTCGTGTGTCCTTCAAAGAACCGCATATCCAGTCCCAGCTCTTCCATGTACCTCCCTGTGTCGGCCATCGTCTGGGTGTAACGCTTGTCACCTATTCCCTTCTCACTGCCTGAAGGCATACGCGCGCCCTTGTAATAGAGCGGGTACAGGTCAAAGTACGTCGGCTTGATGAAGAAGTGGTCGTCTGATGACAGCAGGAACGCGTCAAGGTCGGTCCTGGCAAACACATACGCTATTTTCCTGTACACGTTACGCGCCGGTGAGTCGCCGGGCTGGTCATTACACTGCAGGTATGTCACCTTGTCCTCATTCACAAACTCCGGCAGCTCGTCGCCCACGATAATCACTTTCCCCAAGCCTATACCGTACCGGCATATCGACCGCAGGCTGTACCTTAGTTCGTTGTTCTGCCACTTGCTGCCCCTGCCAATCACATATACTACGTCCATTGCCTTCATCTTATTTCTATATAGCATTTCCCTGCAGATGCCTTCAGCCGCCTCTCAAACTCGCGGCAACGCTCTCGGCTGCCGGTCAGTCCGCCTGCCACCGTGTTGTCGCCCAACAGTATGCACCCGGCCGTGTCTGACGCACTGTTGCCTGCGTGGATGCGGATACCCGTGAACCCCGGCACATCCAACAACTGAGGCATACGCCTGCCGTACTTCTTGCTCCAGGTCATGCGCACCTCGTATATGCCCGACGGGATAGCTGTCTTGCCCGCCACCTTCAGCCGCTGGATGTCACACAATTCCATCTTCTGATGAAGACAGCGGTCCCTGGGCTCCAGAGAATGGCAGAAAAACTCGCCGTCGATATACACGCGACCTATCGTGTAACCTTCCCTCCGGAAATCACGCTTTAACAATACCCGCATATCCTTTTCCTCCTATAACCATTTGAACAATCCTTTTATCAGCAGCACCCACCCGCGCGTCGCCGGCACACGCTCGCACACCTTCCAGCCTGCGAACAGCAGCACCATCGCTACAGCTATCCAGAAGAACCACGACGTGAAACGTGTGTACCCGTTCTTCACCGGCACTTCCTTCACCACCTCCACCGGATAGGGGATGCTGTCATGCACACGGATGCTGTCACGCACAAGCACGCTGTCTGTCTTCCGGCGGTCGCGCCATTCCGTGTGCCAGCGGTCCACAAACACGGTGTCGTGCCGGTATCGATAGACGATGCTGTCCCTCACGTGAATGCTGTCACGGCGGTCACGCACGTTGGTGTTCTCATGTTCGTGGTGGTTGTTATGCACTGCCGCTACTGCCGTCGGTGCTGTCTTGCAACCCGACAGGAGCAGACATAGCGCCACGGTCAGAACCACTGCACTGCCCGTGATGAAGAACACCTTGCGGCATCCTTCAGCCTCTTTATAAGAATCATACATATCCATGATTTATTTGATTTTGTGTTTTTAATTTGCTTACATCAATTAATAGTAGTAATTTTGCGCCTCCAAACCAATAAATTTATTGTATTATGAAGCATTTTTTTATTTTCGCAGCTGCAGCTGCATTGCTCCTTGTTTCGTGCAAATCTGACGAACCGCAGGAACCTCAATCAGTCACCTTCCGAGTGTCTAACTTCTCTTATGCCCAGGAACCGCTCAACGGTCCCGTGAAAGCACCGGCAGCACTCATCGATGACGACAGTCAGGCACTAACCGACCTCTATCTTTTTGACGGCACAACCCAGCTCGCGCATCAGGAATCCTCTGAAGAGAACTTTGGTACCATCACCGTCTCACTCCTTGCCGGTGAACACAACCTGCATTTCGTGGCTACGCGCAGCACCAGTCTGAGCTACGCAGACGGCGTACTGTCATGCGCCTCGCTACGTCCGACCTTCGGCAAGCACCTCACGCTGAATGTGTCCGGCAGTTCGACAAATAACATCGAACTTACACGCATCAACGGTCAGGTCGTTATCACTATTGAGGACGCTATCCCCGCAGAAGCCAAGACGCTCCGCATACAGATGGCTCGTTATCCCATGGGGCTTGACATCGCTACCTTCAACGGCATCGGCACAAACGCCTTCGACCAGACTGTTGACATCAGCAGCAAAGCAGGTGTTACCGGTGCGAACTGGAAACTGAACGTACTTTCTCCTACCTACAGCGAGAACTATGAGACAACCTATACCATCACAGCTCTCAACTCCGGCAATACCGTTATTGGGCAGGCGACCGGCACGCTGCCAATCCATTCCAACACCAAGACTCTCCTGCACGGTAATCTGTTCACCGGAACAAAGGCAGTATTCTCAATCTCCACAGCATGGCACGCAGATATCAACGTGGATATGTAATCCCGGCGACAAAGGTCTATGAGGTCAGTACCATACATACTCTCTGCGCTTCTGCTTATAGCGTTACTTTCGTTATCGGCATGCCGACACAATGAACCGGAAGCAGCTGTAACCACTCCGGAGACTGTTCCCTCTGATGAAGGTACGTTGATACTCGAAACCGACAGCGACCAGTGGACGGTGCATGTTTTCAAAGAACATCTGGTTTATTCGGAAGCGGTTAAGGTCTCGCTTCCCGAGCCGTGGGTGCTGCCTACCCGTGAGGATGCTGCAGTGCTGAAGAACCTCGAATATCCGTGTGAGGAGCGGTTTGTTACTTCAGATGGTTATACATTCGGAATGCCAAGTGCCAGCGTGAGCAAAGCCGGAACCAAGACAAAATACTCCGTATTAGGGCTGTATCGCCGAAGGACAGTCATTGATGTTCCATTCTAAAAATGTACTGTTTTTAAGATTCCAAACCTCCGAGGCAAAAAAATCTCGGGGGTTTGCCTTTTTATAATGTACTATTTTTAAGATTCGGCACTTTCCTCCTCATCCGCAGGGCTGGCTTGCTCGGGCTCCGGTTCCGGTTCGGGTTGGGGATGCTGCCGTTCCCACCATGCTTCGTAATCGACTTTCGCCATGTCGGTACACTCGTGCCAGAGCGGTTCGTCTTGTGCAGGGATAGAAACGGACGGATAGAACTCACGCTTGACGTCTTCTGCGTGGTCGCGCCAAAGCCACTCATTGGGGGCTTCGGGGTAAAGGTCAATAATCTTCTTCATATCAATTCGGTGCTGGCGAAATCGTCCAGCCTTTTTGGGTTATTATAATGTTTTCGATGCCGTAGGTGGCTTCGGCGGCGTGGATAGCATTGCGGACGGCTTGTGAGAGGGTGAGGGTCAAGCCACTGCCGTTGTCGGTGAGGCGTAAGGCGATGTAGTCGCGGAAGTTCGAGAGGAACTGCTGGAGGTTGTTCTGAGCCGTTGAGCCTTCTTCTATCAAGTCCGTCCTGCTCGCGTCAAGGGCATTGGTCGGATTCCAAGACCTAAGATTGATACTTGCATCCGTCCCTTGACCGAACTCCATATCTATTAGGTTGGCAGAATCTGATATACCGCTTCGGTTATTCGGTTCTTGCATAATCCAAGTATGCACAGTCCCAAATACCAATCGCTTCAAGTTCGGACAATTCACCATCATATAAAGATAGCCTCCAGTCTCGTCATACTTCTCAATATCGGTCACAACCTCTTTCAATGACGTACAATCTACAGCAAATCTCCCGAAGTAAAACTCCTTCATCTTCGGGCACTCTATCTTAGTGACGGTCGTGTCTCCATTGACCATACCAAGAAAACCGTATGTCGAAGAGTTTCCGCCACGATAGATTGTGAGTTCCGGCATTGTTAGTGTTGGCAAGCGAAATCCTCTATCAACGCAGCAGTATATTGCTCGTTTAAGGTTCGGCACGTTGAACTCCGTGATGCCGTAGAGATTGGCAGAAGCTATATAGCGGTTGCTTATCTCTTCCATGCCGAGCGTCAGTTTGTGAACATTCGGGAATAGGTCTGTCAAAGTCTTTAAGTCACGCGGCAGAACATCCCATGTGTTATCGTCAAGTAACTCAGTGACGGAAGCGTAGTCTTTTAAGAGCAAATGCACCAGACTCATCCCATCCGCTGCCTCTGGGACACCGCCAATCTTCCTATCGTTCAGCAGCGCGAGATTAGCGGCGAGCGGAGACGATGCGGAAATCTCCGAGCGGCGGTCTGGAATGCCGTATGTCTCATTGCCTTGCAAGCGATTCCGCAGATAGGTATAGGCTGCTGCAATAGAACTGATGACAGACGCTCCACCAAGCATGGTCAGTGTAGCCGTCCAAGCCTTGCGGATGATAGCAGTAATCACGCTGCGACTTTCTTCGATGGTCGTTGTTACCGTACCACTGGCTGTCGGAGTATCGAGACCTGTTGCCTGATCGAACAACGGCGCAACGTCCTCTGTCACAATGCGGTCTTGGCTTTCAAGCATCGGGGTCAGTATGTCTGATACAGCATGCTCACTTATTGTTTTTTCTATATTCATATGCTTTTAAGTTTTGGCACGGTAGGCAGGATTCGAACCTGCGACCTCTTATGTTTGAGGAGTTCGGAAACATACCTCTCGTCTAAGCGTCTCTAACCTCTGAGCTACTACCGTAGGCGGTGCGCTCTTCCTCACGGTACCTCGCACCCAAATTTAGCATTACTATTATTTCGCGTCCACCAAAAGCCTTGCAAACTAATTTCAATAAAACCGAAATAATGTTTTGACTGATAGCCATGCAATGTTTTTAATGTTCACTTCCGCTTTCACCCAAGCGGCCAGGGGTTGAGAATTAGGGCAGAGCCAACTGCCCTAATCCGATTAGAGAGATAATAGATAATTACTCCATTGCTCTGCCATAGCCTTTGCAATACCGGCAAAGGTACGACTTGCAGTCCTTTGGTCGTGAGCTACGCCACGGCTACCACCTTGCCCATGAGCAAAGCCGCTTGTATTGCTTGGCATCCACGGCTTATGCTCCGCAATAATCTCCGTAGGTTGGAGCTTAGGCAAACCCTTCAACCAAAGCAAAGTCTTTTTGCTGTACGGCTCTCCAAACTCATACGGCTGTACTGCTTGGGTAGGCTCAGGCAGACCAACAACTTTCAAAGGTACGGGATTCTCAATAGCAACATGCTCACAGTCGCAGCGGTAGAACTCCATGAAGAAAGCCTTAGCTTCCTGCGATAAGCGATACCGCTCCTCCGACAGATTGCCTGCGGTAGGGTACATCCAACGAGCTCCGGCTTTGCTCATATAAGTGCAAGGCGGATGGGCTATGATTAAGTCCCAATGCTCATGCAAGAGCGGAAGCACATCCTGCTTGAAATGCCACTCGGGATGACCGCCGCTGCAATCTTGGATGTCGCAACTATAAGCCTCGTGTCCGAGTTCCCGGAAAACCTTGCACACGGCTTGACTTTCCTCACATGCTATAAGTACCCGTAGCCTTTTCATAATCTACCTCCTTATCCCAGCATCCCGTCATCGGGGTTGTTGCCGCCGCCGTTGCCCGAAGGCTCGCTCGACGACGCATTAGCAGGGTCGTCCTTGCTGTCTTTGACACCCTCCAGCCCGCGCAGTACTGCCTTCAACTCCGCATCCGGCGTGAACTTAAGGCTGAACT
>Ga0326513_10000256_pt1 | contig 42877 bp, 60 predicted proteins | sample 2_2465_0518_D_FD_203654 | JGI IMG/M metagenome (GOLD analysis project Ga0326513, IMG submission 203654) | Bovine rumen microbial communities from UC Davis, California, United States - 2_2465_0518 | ecosystem: Host-associated > Mammals > Digestive system > Stomach > Rumen | place: USA... | reverse complement strand
TGCTCTTGAGAACATGAAAAAAGAGGAGGATCAAGACAATGGCAATCAAGAAACCTGAACAGATGGACTTTTCCGACAAGCGCTTCACCCTGGTATTGAGCGGCCAGCCGGGCGTCGGCAAAACGACTGTGGCCATGAGCGCACCAAATCCGATCCTGTTTGACTTTGACCAGGGCGTATCCCGCCTGCGGGCGGAGCATCGCGGCCTGACCGCCAGCAACGACACCTATGAAGGGCTCCTGGCCGACATGCAGAGCCCAGAATACAAACAGGCCGAGAGCGTGATCCTGGACACCGGCGGTAGCCTGGTGCAGCTTATGCAGCCCTGGGCGAAAAAGCAGGACGCGAAGGCGGCCAGAGACGGCCGCGCCATGTTCGGGGTCATCAAACGGGAGTTTGACCGCCTGACCCACCAAATCCGCGCTATTGACCGGAAGAACTGCATCATCATCTTCCATGTGACCGAGCAGCAGAAGGGCGATATCATCACCACCCGCCTGAGCTGCGAAGGCAGCGCGAAAGATATTGTCTGGACCCCTGCTGACCTGGGATGCTACATGTACATCATGGGCGGAAAGAGGTTGATGGGCTTTAGTCCAACGGAGGAATACTTCGCCAAGAGCTGCTTCGGGATCAGCGGCGTGCGGGCAGTGCCCGAGCTGGAACCCGGCCAGAAGAATGATTTCCTGACCCGTCTGTTTGAGGAAGCCAAGGCCAACCTGGCCCACGACATGGAAGTGTTCGCGCCTCAGAAGGACGCCTACAATCAGGCCATGACCGGCGGCAAGAAACTGATTGACGACGCCAAGAATCTGGACGAGCTGACTATTGCGGCGGCTACTATCAAGGAAATGCCCCACGCCCTGACCAGCAAGGCCGAGCTGGGCGCGATGCTGGGCGACAAGGCCAAGGCCCTGGGCGGAACCTGGAACAAGGAGGAAAACAAGTATGTCAAGGTACAGGCTGACCGCAAGTCTGCTAAATAGTTGGCTGCGGGCAACAGACCCGGAAGCTGTCGGCAATGAGTACGAGGATTTCCTGGCGGTTCTGGGGCGTGAACAACGCCCCACCGCCCCGGCGGCTCAGGCTGGCATTGACTTTGAGACCGCCGTGTCGATTGTGGCGGAAAAGGGCGAGCTGACGCCGGGCGACTGTGCTGACCGTGATGTGAATGCGGTCTATGCCTTCGGCCAGCGGTGCAGGGACGCGGCCTATCAGGTGCGCGGAGAGAAAGACATTGATGTCTGCGGGTTGCCGATCAGGCTGGTGGGTATTGCGGACTTTCTCAAGGCCGGGATCATCACCGACATTAAGCGGGTGCTGCGGTACGAGTACGGGAAGTATCAGAGCAGCGCACAGCATCCGATGTATTTCGAGCTGTTCCCCGAGGCAGTACGGTTTGACTATCTGATCTATGATGGGGCGTATTGCTATATCGAGCAGTACAGGCGCGGGGAGTACAGGCCCATCCAGGAGACGGCGAAAGCGTTTCTGCGGTATCTGGACGACGCGGACTTATTGCACATCTACAAGGATAAATGGGCAGAAAAATGAAAATCGGCCTGATTGATGTTGATGGTCACAACTTCCCAAACCTTGCACTCATGAGGATCAGCGCTTACCACAAGGCCCAGGGCGATGATGTGGAATGGTGGTGGAGTGATTTTGTTCACTATGACATTGTGTACATGAGCAAAATATTCTCTGACGCTTACAGCCGAGACATTCCAGAACCGATGAACGCCGACAAGGTGATAAAGGGTGGTACGGGCTACTGCATCAGTCTTGGGTCTGATGGGAAAGAACATTTCGATCAGAGCAAAAACCACTCTTTGCCGGAAGAAGTCGAGAAAATGTTCCCCGACTATTCCATCTATCCGCAATTTGATTTTGCAGTCAGCATGACAAGCCGGGGCTGCCCGCGTGGCTGTTCCTTCTGCCATGTGGCGGCGAAAGAAGGGCGCTGTTCCGTAAAGTTAGCGGATGTGAAAGACTTCTGGAACGGTCAGAGAGAAATCCGCGTCCTTGATCCCAACATTACAGCATGCAAAGAAAAGCGGGATTTGATGAAGCAATACCGAGAAACTGGCGCAATCATTGATTTTACCCAGGGGATTGATATTCGATGTACGAACGATGCGGATATTGAGGACATAAACGCAATGAAAATCCGCAATATTCACTTTGCATGGGATAATCCGAAAGATGATCTTCAACAAAACTTTCTCGCCTTTGCAAGAAAGGCAAAGCATAAACCGCATGGAGCATATGGCACCGTATATGTTCTGACTGGGTTTAACAGTACCATGGAAGAAAACCTGTATCGGATTTATACCTTGCGTGACTTGAAATTCGATCCCTATGTAATGATCTACAACAAACCGTCAGCACCCAAAGAACTAAAGGATTTACAGCGCTGGTGCAACAACAAAATCATATTCAAGCGAGTGAAACGATTCGAGGATTATAAAGGAGGTTCTTCGCATGGCATGGACGAGCATTGAGAACGACGGCGGCCTGATGATTGAGGGCGACTACGAGGTAATTTGCCTTAAAGCCAAGGAAGGCGAAACCAAGGGCGGGACGCCGGTGATTGATTTCGAGTTTCAGGTGCGGACCGACATTGAACAGAAGTATGGCAGGAAGCATATCTTCAAGAGCTTCTTCCCTGACCGGGACACCGGCGAATGGCCCAAGGAAAAGATCGGCAAATATGCCAACGCGCTGGGCGTGCCCAAGGGGGAACAGTTTGAGCTAAGCGACCTGGTGGGAAAATGCTGCATCGTGCACATGCGGCCCTATAAGGGTAACGACGGTGTGACCCGGGACAGCATCGCATGGGTGGCCCAGACTAAGGCGGGGCAGATTGGCGAAGTGCAGCAGCCAGCGCCGGCCGGGGGCGGATTCGTGGAAGCGCCTGACGAAGAGCTCCCTTTTGATTGACGGGTTAGCATTCCCGGTCAAAAATGCAAGAAGTATTCATTCAGGAGGTGAAACCATGAACAGACAGCAGCGCAGGGCCTACAAGAAAAGCCTGCCCGCCTACAAGAAAATGAGCCATGACGCGCTCATGAACGCCATTGCCAAGAACGGCCTGACTGTGGAGGACCTGAAACGATGCAAGCAGGAGGGCTGGCAGCAGGGCGTGGAAAGCGCCGTAATCCAGTGTTACGCGGCGTTCTGCCTGGCCTTGAATGAACAGTTCGGATTTGGGAAAGAGCGGCTTCTCCGTGCCCTGACCGCCGTGGACGAAAAGGTGGTCTTTGCCATTGACAGCGCGGAAATGTGCGAGGAAGTGTTCAAACGGTTCGGTATCAGGATGGATTTCAGCCAGGGCATGGACCGGGTGCAGGAGGCCAGCGCATGACCATCATATCTGATTCGAGAGAACAGAAATGGAGCCATGTCCGGGACTACTTCGACGTGATGCGGGTGAAGTGGATACGGTCAAAGCTGCCCTGCGGCGACTATGGCCGGATGGACAACCTGAGTACCGTGATTGACCGCAAAGCCAGCCTGAACGAGGTGGAAAGCAACCTGATCCATGATCATGAGCGGTTCCGCCGGGAATGCCAACTCGCCCAGGATAACGGGATCCATCTGATCGTGCTGGTCGAGTGCGGCAGCGCAATCCGAGAGCTGCGGGACGTTTGGGGATGGCACAACCCGCGCCGAGTCTGGTGGGATAAGGTGGACCGGGCACACAGCCGGGGCCGGATGCTGGAAGTCAACATCCCGAGCAAGCCGCCGACGGAGGGACCGACCCTGTACAAAGTCATGCGCACGATGGCAGAGCGGTACGGTATTGAGTGGCGCTTTTGCGTACACCAGGACGCGGGAAAAGTCATATGCCGGATATTAGAGGACTTGCAGCCGAAATAAAAGACCGGGTTTCCTCCTGGGAGATGGGCGTGCAGATGGGGCTGGCCCCTGACCGGAATGGATACTGCAAATGTCCATTCCACACGGAGAAAACCGGGAGCCTGCGCCTCTATAAACAGGGGCGGCGGGGGTGGTACTGCTACGGATGCCACGAGGGCGGAAGCGTGCTGGATTTGGTGATGAAGTATTACCAGCTCGATCTATGGGGCGCGATCCTGCACATCGACGCGGCGTTTCATCTGGCGCTGCCGCTCCTGCCCCCAAAGCCCATGGCCGCAAAGGAAAAGCGGGAAATGGATTTCCGGCGGTGGCTGGACCAGAGCAAGCGCGAAACGGAAGAACAATATCAAAAAGCCGTTTTAGAGGCTTACTGGCTGGCCGGGGATTTGTACAACCAAATAGACGTGGAGTTGCGCTCTCGCGCTCTACGGGGCCTCTCTGAGGCTGAAAATGAAAATTTCTGGCGACTGGTGAGGCTTAGAGAGGATACACGGGACGCGATGGAGGATTTGGCGGTGTATGCAATTGGAGGTGATAAGGTTGGCTGAACTGGAAAAGGTGATCAGGGGGCTGGAAATATGTATCCGAGTGCAGGACAACGAGAAATGCCCTGATGAATGCCCGTATCGGAAGGACATATGCTATGGCACGGTAGGGTTGATGGCTGACGCCCTCTCCCTGCTGAAAGCGCAGGAACCAGTAGCACCGGAAGAATATACGGTCATTGTTTCACAATACGGGAACGCTGAACACAAATGTTACCGCTGCGGGGCTTGTAAATGCGGGCTGATTCGCAACACAAACTGGCGGCAGAAGTATTGCCCGGAATGCGGAAGGGCTGTGAAGTGGCCTGAACTGCCGAAGGAGGGAAACACATAATGGGACTGCTCGGAATGATTGATGCTGAACTGCAAAAGGATTTGATCGCTTTTATTAAGGATCAAGAAGCAAAACCGTATCCGCACGTTCTCGGAGATGCGCTTATTACACACCTTCTCAGAGAAATTATAAACGGCAATGCCAGGATGAGTGGATGCGCGAAGAATGATGCAAAAAAGACCATGTACATCGAACTCACTTTCTGGGAAAACGAGCCGCCGAAGGAGGGCTGACCATGTACGATACGCCGCAATACATTCCGCAGGGCTGGCAATGCCCGGTATGTGGCAGAGTATATGCTCCATCGTGGTCATTCTGCACGGTTTGCGGGAATCAGAAAACGGTTACGACAACGAACGGGACTACCAATGTGGAGAAGTATGCTGACGAACTGGTCAAGGAATGGAAAAAGATGTTGGATAAAGCACAAATAGAACCGTGGTATCTCAACAGTATGCTTGGGAAGCCATATGGCGTTGACAAGGAGGATGACGATGGGCGTATGGGGCCAAATGTCTGACGGCACAGCAATCCGCATCGACTTCGCCGTGAAGAAAAATTGCTGGAACATGGAAGCGTACTGCTACGGCAACTGCTACGGCTGCGGATGCTGCGCGAAGGACAAGAAACAGCGGTATGAAAACCGTATCCGATACCTGAACGGCATGATCGAAGAACAGGAACACTTCGACAATTGGTTTGACGAACCGGAAATGCGGGCGTTGCAGGAGAAAAACCGTCAGGTGAACATTGAGTATTTCAAGAAAAAGCTGGCGTACTACACGAAGAAACTGAAAAAGTTGGAGGGCTGAACATGGACTTGATAGACCGTAGCAAAATCAATTTCTATCATCTCACAGGGCCGGAATTGAGAAGCGCGATTGAAGAAGCTCCAACCGTCCCCGCCGTGCCGCTGGAACCGCTGGCAAAGTGGATTGTTGAAAATCTCGACCCTCGTTATTTCGATTGTGAGCATTGTTCAGAAGAAAACGTGTGCTACGATTGCCCCACGATGACCGAACAGCAGGTAAAAGAAAAATTGAAAAAGTGGATGGAGGAACAAAATGCGGCTGATAGACGCTGACATAATGCGCGAAAACCTTGAATGGTGCAAATCTCAAAGTGGCCGATATAATGACATCTATTGGGATGATGTTATTGAGAGGTTGGATGTACAGCCAACGGTGGACGCTGCGCCCGTGGTGCATGGGCGGTGGATATACGAAAATGATGATCCGTCGATGATTCCATGTTCTATGTGCGGGTATCAAGTATTTAGATACAATAATACGCCTTACTGCCCCAACTGTGGAGCCAAAATGGATTTGGAGGAACAAGATGCACAAACAGACCAGCCAGGGAAGTGATACCGCATGAGCGAACAGAGGAAACAGCCCCATTTCAGTGCCGACCAGTACCGGCATGGGGTGGAACCCTACGAGTACCTGTACAGCATCATCAACAATCCGCGGGAGCACGCCCAGGAAAAGGCGCGGCTGATCGAAGAGAGCAAAGCGCTGAAGTGCGGGGACATCCGGCCCTTTTACAAGGCGTATCTGGAAACGCAAAAGGCCGGGCGGTTCCGGGTGGATCAAGAGAACAGCACGCAGTTTACCGGCCAGGAGTTATCCCTCGACTGCGGCCAGTACGATTGCACCGACGACGGGGTGATGGCCTGGACCAACCAAGGGCCGGTGACCATCTGCCCCCATCCCATCATGCCAACCAAACGGATCATCAACATTGATTCTGGGGAGTGCAAGACTGAAATATCATTCAAGCGTGGGGCCGGAGGATGGCGCAAGGCGATTTTCGACAAAAGCGTATTGGCCAGCGCCCAGAAAATCATCCAGCTTGCCAGTCAGGGCATTGCCGTTGACAGCGAAAACGCACGCGGGCTGGTGGCCTATCTCTCATGGATCGAGAATGCCAACTATGCGAAGCTGCCAGAGCTGAAAAGCGTCGGGCGGCTGGGCTGGACACAGCATGGATTCTCTCCATACGTTGACGGGCTGATCTTTGACGGTCAGGAGCAATACCGGCAGGCATTCCAGGCCGTACACCAAAAGGGCGACCTGCAAACATGGATTGATACAGTCAGGGCAATCCGCACGAGCGGAAACGTGGCTGCGCGGGCCATGCTGGCCGCCTCCTTCGCCTCTGTGCTGGTGGGCAAGCTGGAGGTTCTGCCCTTCATCATCCACGGGTGGAGCAACATTTCAGGCATCGGGAAAACCGTTTTGCTCATGTGCTGCGGGAGCGTGTGGGCCAATCCTGCCGAGGGCGAATACATCAAAAGTTACAACATGACGCAGGTGGGCTTGGAGATTTTAGCGGGCTTCTATGGGGCCCTGCCGCTGTGCCTGGACGAATTGCAGCTCAGGCAGGGCAAGAGGGAACAGTTTGACGATATGATCTATCAATACTGCGAAGGTGTAGGGCGGACCAGGGCCACAAAGAGCGTGGGATTGCAGCGCGTGGCGACCTGGCGCAACTGCGCGATTTCGACCGGCGAGGAACCGCTCACCAACAGCAACAGCAAAGCAGGCGCAATCAACCGCGTGCTGGATTTCGACATTGGCGACAAAAAGATATTCGAGGACCCGCACGAGGTGGCAAGCATTGTCCGGCGTAACTATGGCCTGGCCGGGCGCATGTTCGTGGAAAAGTTGTCAGATGCAGTCATCGAGGGCCTCCATGCCATGTATGGCGCTTTCGTCGATCAACTCAACAGCCAGGCAACGGACAAACAGGCCAGCAGCGCGGCCATGATCCTGACCGCCGATTCGTTCATTGACGCCGAGATTTTCCACGATGGGCTGGCGCTGACCGCGAATGACCTGCTGCCGATGCTCCAAACCCGGGAGGATACCGACGTCAACCGGCGGTGCTATGAGTGGATCGTGGATATTGTGGCGGCCAACCAAGGGCATTTCATCCCCCACGACGGCGGAACCTACGACGGCGGGGAGTGCTGGGGCAAAATCGACCAGCGCGACGGCCACGACTGCGCAATCGTCAACAGTACCGTTTTCCGGCGGCTGATGCAGGCCGAGGGCTACAGTACCAAGGGCTTTCTGTCCTGGGCGAAAAAGTACAGGAAAATCACCTGCTCCAATGACAAAAAACACCCGTTCGAGCGGCAGATACGCATAGGGTCGGTGCAGACCTGGTGCATCTGTCTGACCCTTCCGAGGGACGGCGACGATTACCAGATTGTACAGGAAGAATGGCCGCAATGACCCTGGGGACCGTCACCACCGTCACCGACGTCACCACCGTTTTTAATACACTATATAAAAAACTTTTTTTCTTTCGATTGATAAAAAAAGAGGGCGCTATATAGGGGTTAAAAATGCGTGGTGACGTGGTGACAAACGGTTCGAAGCCTTACGGCATAAGGCTTTTGCGGTGGTTGCGAAATTGGTGACAGCGTGGTGCAATCGGTGACGAGAATGTAATAAATGGGAGGTAAAGCATGGCTTATATCTATAAGACGGATTTTGGGTATTTTGGCATCGGAAAGCGGGCAAAGATTTTGCGCGTGATAGCGGGCCTGACGCAGCAGGATTTGGCAAAACGTATGCGGGTACCAAATTATACAATTGGGCGGATTGAAAACGGCGAAATACCATTCACGGATAAGCTGCTAAAACAGTTCGCAAAAGCGATTGACATGGAAGACTATAGAGACCTGCTCAAGGAACATTTGGAGGTGAGAATCTGATGGAGATTATCATTAACGAGACGCAGGACCTATTGACCGTGGCAATGATCCTGGTAAAAAACGGGTATACAGTCAAACAGGGGAAGCGCAAAAAGCCGAACAGCACGAGCGCCTATGACAAGGTGCTGATCGTAACGCGGGAGGACAAGCCCAATGGCTGATACCTATTGCAGGCGGACCGGAAAACCATGCACCATGTGCCTGATTGGGTTTATCCCGGATGTGCTGAAGTGTGCGAACAGATACAAAAAAATAGATGAGGAGGGGCAACAGAATGACCATCACGCAGTATCAGGAATTGGCGGCCAGGACGATCAACCGGGACCTGTCCCAGACGCAATCAACCCACCATGCGCTGTACGGCCTGAGCGCTGAGGTCGGCGAGGTGCTCGGCATATACCAAAAGCATTACCAGGGACACCCTATCAGCTATATCGAGCTTCGGAAGGAGATCGGGGACGTATGCTGGATGATTGCGGAGCTGTGCACGGTCCACGGGTGGAGCATGGAGGATATTTGCCGGGAGAACATCGAAAAGCTCAAGAAACGTTATCCTGAGGGTTTCGATGCAAACAGGAGCCTTCACCGGGAGGAATGATCATGCGGGCAAAAGATTTTTTCCTGGCCGTGCGGGACGCGGAGCATAAAATCAGGGTCCTACAGTCCAAACGGCGCAGATACCAGGAGTTGGCGTCCAGCATCACGGGCATGTCGGAAACTAACATCCGCTCAACCGGCAACAGGAGCAGGACGGAAAACGCGGCCCTTCGCCTGGTGGAGGTAGAGGAGCAGATGGGGGACGCGGGGGAACGATACGTTGCTCTGATCGAAACGGCGGAAAACGTGCTCGGCCAGCTCAAGCCCCAGCGCTACGTGGACGTTCTGACCTATCGTTACATTCTGGGCCTGAGCTGGCGAAGTGTCGCCGACGAGATGGGCTATAAAGGCCCCAAATCCGTCTACGAGGTGCACGGCTGGGCACTGGCTGCCGCGCAACGGATTTTGGACAAAATGTCCGCGATGGATACGATGGTATAAATCGTGGTTGCTTAATCAATCAAAAAAGTTGAAAAAATCAACGAAAGTACTTGATCGTACCTGTCAAGAGTGTTATCATATATCCAGTGAAATAGATTCACGGTACGGATGGGCACCAGACCGCGGAGCTGTTCATGAGATTCACCTCCTTCTTGCAAATGGTACGCAAAAGTAGAGCCTACCTCGAAACTCTACAGAATCAAGATAGGCTCTATTTTTGTGCCCTCATTCCGGTGGGATCAGTTCTTCCAGGGTGCAGCCAAGGGCACGGCAAAGGGGGCGGAGATATTTTAGGGATGGGCTTTGCAGATTGTGTTCCCACTTCTGGACGGTGGTTTCTCCTGTGCGGCCTTCAATGCCGATCATGTTACCAAGCTGTATCTGTGTTAGCTTCTTTGCCTTGCGTTTCGCCTGGATGATTTCGCCGATGGTCAATGTGTGTCACCTCCCGACAGAATTTTACCAGATTCGCGGTCATTCCGCAACCAGAAAGGGTGTTCCCGATGGGTTAGAATATCAGCCCCAGCACTACCAACAGCACCAGGAGCCAGCAGCAAGCGGCGTATCCGTTACCCAGGTACTCAAGCAGCATTTTCTCCACCTCCTCACGATTGATACATGCCGTGTTGATACAGGTTGTCGTCAAGCTCGATATAGATTAGCTGGTCAAATCCATTCCAGGCGCTGGCCTCGGGATCGTCAGGGTTGTAACAGTCAACGGTCCAGATGATGCTGTCCTCGATTGCGTGGCGCTGGCCCTCTCGATGGCCCAGAATGTAGGCGGTGGAAAGTAGGATGATCGCGGCAATGATGCAGATGATTTTCTTCATGACTGATTTTCCTTTCTGCCCGTTTCGCCGATAGCACAGCGGTTTAGTTTCAGCGGTCGAAGCTGCCGAAAAAGTTCATGCGGTCGTCTGAATCACCTGTATCTGCCAGGTCAAGCAAAGCGCGGATGATTCTTCCGAAGAAAAATTCCATCTGGAACATGTACTCGTATTTCTCGGTCTGATAGGTCGCAGATTCAAAGAACCGGTTTAGATTGTTGATCCACTCTTTCAGGCTGATTTTGTCCAGGCCCACGGCGGCCAGCTTGCCGCGCTTCTGGTACATCCGGAAATCTGTATCATAGCTTTCAAGGTCCATGCTGCTGTCCTGGTCGTGGTACTGTTCTTGCACGCTGAGGGCATTCATCTGGTAGAGCTTTTCAAACTCCCGCTTGTAGTCCTCGGCAATCATGTTCCGGTTGGTCTGGTAGTCATAGACCCAGAGATGATGCGGAGAACGTTCGGTGCCTTCTGCGATTCCGGCCAGCAGACCGGCCGCTCTCATGTAGTCCTGTTTGTTGATAACGAAGCTGCTCATGGTTCATTCCTCCTCTTGCTGATTGTCGGGCTCTCGTTGCCCTGTGCAAGGTCGATCTGCTCGGCCCTGCCCAGGAAAACGCGCTGTTAGTCCTGCGCGATCCATTCCAGATCCCATCCACCGCCCCAGCCCCAGAGCGCTTGGGCTGTGTCTTGCGCTTCTTCAATGGTTTCACAGTGGTATTCGGTGTTGGCGTCTGGTTCTGCGTCGCTGTGAAGCAGCTTGTCCTCAGTGTCCCAGTAGATGGTCTGGCGTCCTTCCTGTTCGTTCAGGTTGATGGTGCAAATGCTGATCTTCATGGTGTATTCCCTTTCTGCCCTGTCTCATCAGTGCCGGTGGGGCGGTTCCGGCAGACGGCCCGCAGGCCGTTTCGACTTAGTGCTTTTTCCTCTGGATTTTAATTCCCTGAATGAAAATCGGTGTGTCGTTGGCTGCTGCTGCCTCCTTCGCTTTTGCCAATGAGCTATAATATTTGGTTTCTGGATAGTCATAAAACAGATAGAAAGTATCTACCACAACCGCAAACAGTGCTTTTTTCATGGTCTTCACTCCTCCTCTTTTTCGACGATGGTGCAATCTTCGCGGATGGTGATTTCCTTGCCGTCGCTGTACCAGACCGACAACACGTAATAGTCGAATCTTGAATCTTTCCAATGTACCCGGTTCAGGTCGAGGCGCTCAATCTCTACGCCGTTAATCGTTGCGATGCTGTCCGCCATGTTGATCATGTTCTTTGCTGTCTTATCCATTGTCTTTCCCTTTCTGGCCGTCTTGCCGATGCCGCAGCATTTTGATTTTGTTATGCCAGTGTGATTCCGACTTGAGCGCCTGCCAGCTTGCCGCCCTGGTTCTTGATCGTCTCGCTGCCGTGCATCAACCGAATTTCATCCAGGCTGTAGCGCTTCTTGCTGTGGCTGATGCTGCTTTCATCGTGCCAGTACCAAGCAACCTTGTTCTTGCTGAACCTGTAGCCCGCTTCCTTGAGCCGTTCCCGGTTCGGGTACGTGTTGCCGGTTACCCACAGCCAGGAGCCGCACAGCTCCACTGTCACGCCGTCCATGTTCAGGGTGGCCGCTACTGCCTCGCGGAATTTCTCGGGAGCTTCGCGCTCTTCGTCTCGGGGCTGGTAGGTTTCGCCGGTTGCGGTTTCCTTCGGGAGCTTCTTGCTCAGCATGTCGAACTCTGCGTTGATTGCTGCCATGGTTGCGTCGTCGCCGCCACAGTCTGGATGGTGGATTTTTGCCAGGCGCTTGTATTCCTGCTTGAGCTGATCCAGGGTCTTACAGTTGGTAAAATACTTAATAGTCATTGTTGATTGCTCCTTTCATGGTGCCCATTGATTTCGGTGTTTTCCTTTGATGACTGTATTATATCACACCTTTTCCGGTGTGTCAGCCCCCAAATTATCAAACTTGGAAGTTTTATTTTGCAACTTTCGGCTTCTGGTTTTATAAAATGAGTAAGTTTTGAGTAAGTTTTGAGTAAGTATTGGGTAAGTTGGTTATAGGCTCAGAACGAACGAGAGTGGACCCCGCCCCGGGGCAGCGGTCAGAGCGGCGCGGCTGGTGCTGGTGTCGGCTGATCTGGTCCAGGTGTCGGCGTGTTGCTGGCGCGGATCGTGACAAGGCGGAATCGTGACAAGGCATTCCGAAAATAAGATAGATATAAAACAACTATATTAGTACCAACTGCCCACATATACTACCCACAAGCCGCAGAAAACCCCAGTATTTCCAATGTATCTTGTTTGAATGCAATTCAAGCCAGCAGCCAGCACCAGCACCAGGCCACCCCCTCCCCTGGGGGTAGGGGGGTCTGATCGGAAGCCGGGGGGCCGAATCTGGGAGTGAGACTCCTGACCATCCTATAGCGCATATATAAAAATCATCAATCAACCACACACATCACCGCCCCGATACCCACGACCCACCGGGGCAAGGAGGGACAGCATGGCAAAGGTCACGAACGGGCACAGTTTCGGGCTGACAGCGCCAGAAGCTATGATTTGTAAGGCGTTTGCGTATGGCAAAACCGAGAAAGAAATTTTTCAATTGTTTTATCACATTAGCGATACGAGCACGCAGAAAGAGAAAGTTGCGGCGAGGAAAGCGTTTCAAAAGTTGCGGAACAAAGAGGGCTTTGACGAGTGTTACCGGGCGTTCATCCGGGAATGTGTCCAGGGGTTATTTGCTCAGGGCATCAAGACGCTTGGCGATCAAATAAACATGGACGCGACAGACCCGAAGACAGGGTACATGTCGCAGAACGCGGCAAATCTGATTATGAATAGGTGGTATGACAGTGTGATGAACGTGAACAGCAACGAGGTTGTTGTGCGGGTTGAGGGGATGCCGGTGCTGGGCAAGCCGGAGGATGCCGAAGCGGAAGGCGCTGACTCTGATTGATTACGATACAGTATCAGCCGACGCCGAAGCAAGAAGCGTTTCACGCTACACCGGCGAATGAAGTTTTATATGGCGGGGCCGCAGGCGGCGGCAAGACGAAGGCGCTGATTATGGATGCGTTCTTTCGGTGCTTGACGTACCCGCACACGACAGCGGTTGTATTTCGGAGGACGTACCAGGAGCTTGAGGATACGGACATCAAGGAAGCAAAGGCGAGCTATCCGAAAAAGCTGGCGACGTACAATGCCGGGCGGCACGAGTTCAAGCTGGTGAACGGCAGCCAGATTTTATTTCGACATTGCGAGAATGAGGCTGACCGCTTTAATTACAGCGGTATTGAGATTCAGTTTTTGTACTTTGATGAACTGACCAGCTTTGAGCAGAGTATCTATGATTTCCTGAAAACCCGTCTGAGGGCGAAAAAGAGCCTGGGCGTGACGCCGATTGTGCGCTCTGCGTCTAACCCTGGGAATATTGGTCACGGCTGGGTGAAGAAGATGTTTGTGGACGCCGGACCGTACATGAGCATTCAGACCCAGGAGATATATTCCGAGGCGCTGCATAAGAGCCGAAAGATCAGGACGCAATACATCCCGGCGCTGGCAACGGAGAACCCGTTCATCACGGAGGACTACATTTTCCAGTTAGAAACAAAGCCTGAGGCGCTGCGACGTGCGCTGCTCAACGGTGACTGGGACAGCTTCGAGGGGCAGGTATTCACCGAGTTCAAGAACGATCCTGCGCACTATGCTGACCGCCTCTGGACGCATGTGATAGAGCCCTTCCCGATTCCGCTGGACTGGCCGCGCTACATGAGCTTCGACCATGGGTATACGAAACCGTTCAGTGTTGGCTGGTGGGCGATTGACCCACAGGGCCGGGCATACCGATACCGGGAATGGTACGGATGCAAGCCACGTCAGGCAAACGTCGGGCTGATGCTGACGCCCCAGCAGATTGCGGATGGGATTCTTCAGCGGCAGCAGGACGAAATGAACAACAACGTCTTTATCGACGCCATAGCCGACCCGGCCATATTCGATAAGAGCCGGGGGGACAGCGTGGCCGACCAGATGAGTCCGCATCCGCCAAAGCCAGGGATTATGTTCCGCAAGGGCGACCATACGCGCATGGCTGGCCTGATGCAGGTGCATGAGCGGCTCCGGTTCGATCCTGAAGGTAAACCGATGATGTATGTGTTCAATACCTGTCAGGACTTTATCCGAACGATCCCGACGCTGCCCTATTCTCAGACAAAGCCCGAGGACGTGGACACGGACGCCGAGGATCATTGTCTTGTTGGTGATACTAAGGTATTCACCGAAAAAGGCTGGTTGACAATCAAGGATTTATCTGATACAATGGGATACGTATTGAGCCATGATGGAAAATGGCACCAGTATTCCGATTGCAGAAAAACCCAAGATAATGTGCCGGTCTACAGAGTGACAATGGACAACGGTAAAACGGTCATTGCGACAAAGAATCACAAGTTTATGCTGAAAGATGGCACATGGAAGCGATTGGATGAACTGCAAATCGGGGATGAGATGATGGAGGTAGAATGTGAAGGTCAACATCATAAGCCCGACGATACAGGAATTTAATGGCGAAAGATTCTATCTGTGTGGTCATTACTTTCAGCACAAAGGGAAGCGTCTGCATGTTGCTGTTTGGAGATACCATGACGGAGAAATCCCGAAAGGATACCATGTTCATCATAAAGACCAAGACAGGTCAAATAACCAAATCGAAAATCTTGAATTGATGGTTGGAAATCTCCATCAATCAATGCATGCTTCATCGAGAGACGAATACAATCACAAGCACATCAACGATATTCGCACTCTTGCGGCTGAATGGCATGGTTCAAAAGAAGGGAGAGCATGGCACAGCAAACACGCAAAAGAAACATGGGAAAATGCTGAAATGCATGATTACGTATGTGTTTCATGCGGCAAAACGTTTCAGTCAAGAAATAATTACGGTGAAAAAGAAAACACATTCTGTTCTAATGCGTGCAAGTCATACTTCCGTAGACACAGCGGGGTAGACAATGAACAGCGGGCCTGTTCGTATTGCGGGAAGTTGTTTGCAGTAAACAAATACAGTAAACAATCCTGTTGTTCGCAAGAATGTGCTGTCAAGAAAAGGTGGGGCAAGTGAAAGTCGCAAAAATCGAATACGTCGGGAAGTCGAGTGTCTTCAACATGGAAGTTGAGGGCACTCATTCTTTTATCGTGAATAATGGGATTGTGTCTCACAACTGTTATGACGATGTGCGGTACTTCTGCATGAGCAGGCCGATCACGCCTGTCCGCAAGCCCAAGCCTGAAGGCCCGAAACCTTACGACCCTTTCACGAGGTAACTTATGAGCGAATACGAAAACCTGACCGAGGCGGCATTCAGCGAACAGCCGCTTGACGAGGAACAGCAAAAGCTCCTTCAAACGGTGTATGACCGGCTGACGATGTTCGAGGAAGGATGCAGGCCATATCACGAGGCGGCACGGGAAGCGCGGGCAATTGTCCGGTTGAAAGACCCTGGGCAGGACGCGCCGGGCGCGACAGAAAAAGCCCTCCAGCTTCAAACGCTGAAAAGCACGTTTAATAACTGCGTGGCCGATCAGATGCAGAACATCCCGGAAGCAAAGCTCCTGCCGGAAACGCCGGATAAGCAGGAGGCTGTGGACGACCTGCAAGACCTGGTGCACCATGTTGTGTATGAGGTCAATAACTTCGAGGAAATCCACCGTCGGCGGTCTGAAGACTTCTATGGGCCGGGCACGGTCATCACGCAGATTGCCTGGGACGATGACGCCAGCTATGGCAAGGGTGACGTGGCGATCATTCGCTGGCCGATAGAAGCCTTCCTGTGGGATCCACAGGCTGACCGCATAGATGATTGCCGGGCGGTAATGAAGCTGTCCTGGCACCCTCTGAGCTGGTATAAAGAGCACTGGCCGGAAGCCGCGCCGTACATTGCCGATGAAGAAGACCAGTACAATCAGGTCGGCATGAGCGATGTTCAGAAAGAAAAGCTGAGCAACGACGAAGGCCGGGCCATGATGATTGAGTATTGGTATCGGGAATACGACGCAAAGAAGAACCGGTATTCGATCAACGTGGCGTACTGTGCCGGGCACGCCTTGCTGGAGGACAGCAAGAATGTGTACATGCACGGCATGTATCCCTTTGTGGTGGAGCGCTGCGATACCGTGGAAGGCTGCCTGGCCGGTGACGGCATGGTGACCGAGCTGACGCCTATGATGCGGTACATCAACCGTTACGCCCAGTATATCGACATGAATCTGCGTATGAGCAGCAAGGGCCGTCTGCTGACCCGGCGCGGTGCGAACATCGACAAGGAAGCCCTGGCCGATTGGAGCCAGGATATTATCGAAGGCGACCGCGTGACCCAGGGCGAGGATGTGACCTGGCTGCAAAACGTGCCGTTCAATGGCATGATCTCCAACCAGATGAGGCAGTTCCAGACAGACCTGAAAGCCGACGCCGGTGCGAATCAGTTCACTCGTGGTGAAACAACGGGCGGTATCGTTTCCGGTAAAGCAATCAGCGCATTGCAGACCGCAGGCGCGAAAGTTCAGGTCGCCAGGACGCAGATTCTGAACAACGGTTTCAAGCAGATGGTAAAGCACATCCTCTGGCTGATGGCGGAGTTCTATGACGAAGACCGCGTGGTCATGGTGACTGGCCGTAAGGATGGGACAAGGCGGAAGATTGCTATGAACGCGAAGAAATTCTTCGATAAGCCGAAGAAAGGCGTGCTGGCTCCGCCTCCGTACACGGTGCAGGTGGAGTGCGTCACCCGCGACCCGTCCAGGATCGACCAGATCAACAACCTGTATATGCAGGCGTTCACCATGGCCGCGCAGATGCAGCAAAACTTCCCGCTGTCCGCGCTGTTCCGGCTTTTGAACATCGAGGGCAAGGATAGGCTATTGCCGGTCATCGAGGCGAACGAACAGCAGCAGGCCATGATGCAGCAGATGCAGCAGCAGATTGAGCAAATGGCCGCTCAGATGCAGCAGCTCCAGCAGGAGAACCAGAGCCTGAAGCTGACGTCCACCGACCTGACAAACGCGCTTGCAAGCGCCGGGGTATCCGCCAACCAGCAGCAGGCAACGGCGGCCAGAATGCCGCAGGCCGGAATGCAAGTGAATACCCGGCAAGCCCTGATTGATAACGCCAGGGCGAATCTGACGCCAGAAATTGAGGAGTGAGCAATCGCTCCTCTTTCTGATATATTGCGCTTTCCCCGTTTTCTGCGGGGAAGACGACGGCCAGCAATGGCCTTAAAGGAGGATCACCCATGGAAAATACGGTCGAAAACAACAACATGGAGCAGCAGGCTGTACAGGACGACGCTGTATTGGAGCCGATGCAGGAACAGGAAGAACAGGCCATTTCCAGCCTGGACGAAATCACCGACCAGCCGGAGGATCAGCAGCAGGACAACGGACAGCAAAGCACGCAGGAACAGCCCGCCAAGAGCGAACCCGGCTGGATGCGTAAAAAGATGGACGCGGCCGTCAGCAAGGCGCTGCAAGAGCAGGAAACCCGCCTTCGCGCTGAATTTGCCGCATCGCTTGAGCCTTTGCGCGAAAGCATGTACGAGAGGCAGGCTGAAGCCCTGGTTGCTTCTGGTGAAATCAAGTCCAAGGAAATGGCGCTGAAATACGTCAAGGCGATGGCGGGCGTTCCGTCCTCCGAGCCTGACCAGACGCCGAAGACGCAGAACCAACCCCGTACCCCTGACGGTCGGTTCGCCTCATCCCAGCAGCAACAGACGGAGCCTGACGCGGAGACGAAAGCCCGCGCCAGCTTCCTGGTGGAGCAGGCGGAAAAAATCAAATCCAGCAAGGGCCTGGATGTTGCGGCCCTGTACCAATCCAACCCCGAAGTGCAAGAGAAAGTCCTCAGCGGAGAATGGGACTTTTACGACGTGGCTGAGGCCATGAGCCAGCCCAGACGCCGCGTCCCGTCTCCTGTCCGGTCCTCCAACAGCGCGGGCTCTCCTATGGACGTTAACGCGGTCGCCAACCTGAGTGATGCTCAGTTTGACCGGCTTCTGAAAAATCTTGCTGAGGGGAAGGTATACGACATGCGCAAATAAGTAAAGGAGTGAGCATATGCCTATTACCCCCAATGCGGCCTATAACACCAACTATACCTATGACGCTGGTGTAGCGCCGTCGGTTATCAAGTTTTACGAGCGCAACTTCATGAAGGAAGTTGAACCCGAACTGATCCATAACCGTGACGCTCAGAAGCGTACTCTGCCCCTGAACAACGGCAAGACGATCCAGTTCACCAGAATCACCGAGCTGCCCGCTATCACCACTCCCCTGGTTGAAGGCGTGACCCCCGACGGCCAGAAGCTGACCGAGACCGCCTTCACCGCCATGGTGAAGCCCTACGGCGGTTATATCGCTGTGACCGACGAGTTCAACTGGTATCTTCTGGGCAACAAGCACAAGGAAGCCAGCGAACGCCTGAGCCGTCAGGCCGCGCTGTCTCTGGATACGATCAGCCGTGACGCTCTGCACGCGGGCATGAACGTGCAGTATGCTGGCAGTAACACCACCCGCGGCACCATTGCCCCAACGGATAAGCTGACCTACGCCGACATCAAGAAGGCCGTGCGTACCCTGCGCCGTGCCAATGCGAAGCCCTTCTCTGATGGCTACTTCCACGGCATCCTGCATACCGACGTGTACTACGATCTGACCAGCGACACCATGTGGACCGACGTGGCAAAGTACCAGACCACCGAAAAGGTGGAGAAGTACGAGCTGGGCAAGATTTACAAGGTGCGCTTCTTCGAGTCCACCAACGCGAAGGTGTTTACTGCCCAGACCTACATCGTCGGCACTACGACCGCGATTGCTGCGTCTGCCAACTACGACGCTACCAACCGTGAACTGACCACCAACGTCACGATCACCCCCGACATGGCCCGTGATCTGACCGGCCGTTTCGTGAACGTGCAGTACACCAAGAGCAGCACCAACTATGTGACGCCCATGTGCATTGAGAGCGTGGACTATGCGGCGAAGAAGATCAAGTTCCGCTGGAATCCTGACGCTTCCGTGTACGCTGAATGGACCACCGCTCAGAGCCTGACCATCGTGCCTTATGGCGGCGGCGCCTCCGGCGCTCCCGTGTATTCTACCCTGGTGTATGCCGAGAACAGTTATGGTTCCGTTGAGCTGGGCGGCAATGGCCGGAACGTGGAAATTATCGTGAAGCCTGCCGGTTCCTCCGGCTCCGACGACCCCCTCAACCAGCGCGGTTCTATCGCCTGGAAGGTGCGGGGCTTCTGCACCGTGATCCTGAACGACAACTATATCGTGCGTATCGAATCCGGCGCGACTGCTTAACCTTGATCCCGGCGGGGCTGCCCAGCGTGGCCCCGCCTTTTTTGAAAGGAGCATGGATATGCCTGCAAAGAATGCTACCCCAACCGTCATGAATGACGGCCTGACTGTTGCGAATCCTATTGTTGAGAAGAAAAGCACCGTCCCCATGGTGTCGATCTATATTCCCCCTGCCCCGGAAGCTGAGGCTGGTATCCAGGTGGACCCCTACGAACATGTAACGATCAATGGTGCTCTCCCCACTTATGTGCAGCGTGGCGTCCAGGTTGAAGTGCCTGTCCCTGTGTTTATGCAGCTTCGGAACAAATACCCCCGGCTGTGAGGTGATTCACCATGACGGTTGATGATATTAAGCAAGAGGTTATGTTCCAGACCAACAATGATGCGGATGACGTCGGGGACTTCTTGCCGTCCTTGCTGGGCTACATCAACGATGGATATGACCGGCTGGTAAAGGTCTGGACGAAAAGCCACACCCCCCAAGAGGATTATCCGAGGCTGGCCGAAGATTCTGATGAGCCGAACCTCCCTGAGTGGACGCATCGGTATATCGCTGACTGGGCGACCTGGCTTGTATATCGCAACGGCAACCCGTCAAAGCAGAATCGTGGTCTGGCTTTCAGAAATTCCTTTGAGGAAATCTGCTCCAAGATTGCCGGTGAGGGCGGCGCTGATGGCATAAACCCAGACGGCACGAACAAACAGTTTAAGTATTTTTTCAATATTCCAAGATAAGGCGGTGTTGTTGTGGCGTATTTTAGTCTGCATAGCTACGATGCGGATGTATGGATCAGTGAGTTTCGCGGGCTGAATCAGTCAGATACCGGCCTGAATCCGAATCCTGTATACGCCGCAATCGCTGAGAACGTTGAGACGCCAAACGGCGTGTTACAGCCCCAGGCCGCGTGTCCCGAGCTGCCCGGGGCTTTCGAGAATCGGGTGGAAACCCTGGCTTCCTTCTATCGCCGCTGGTACGAAGGCCCTGGCAGCAAAGAATGGTATATATGCGCAAGCGGCGGAAAACTGTACTTCCGGCAGGCCGAAGACGACGGCGGCGCTTGGGCGGAGATTGATCTGCCGGCTGGCATTGATGCATTTCAGAGCAACGTGTGGAGCTGGGTCACCTATGAGATCAACCCGGAAAACAGCGATGATACCGTTGACGTGCTGCTCATGAGCAACGGCCTGGACGGTATGATTATGGTCGTGCCGCCTGACCGCCCGACAACCTGGGGAGACTATACGGAACAAACATGGAATTACCTGCTGGATATGACCTGGCTGGAAGTCAGTTCTCCCGCTTGGCACATTATAACCGTTGATACCGGAGACAAAAAATTCGGTGTAATCGAGCGGTATGCTGAACGCATCTGGGCGGCAGCCATTACAGACAATCCTGACATGCTGATGTATTCCCGGCCCTACGATCCTACTGACTGGACCGGGCCTGGCGTGGATGAAGAACCGGAAGACGCGGCAGGGGACATTTTGCAGCCAACATGGGACGGTGACAAGTTTTATGCTCTGCGGCGGTTCGGCGACCAGCTCTTGGCATTTAAAAAGAACCGGGTGTTTCGTATCCTGAACACCAATCCAGGTGACTATATCGTCAAAGAGCAATTCGGCGGCGGCACTGAATTTTTCAACACGCTGGCTGTTGATGCTGAACGTGTGTATATGGTGGGCGATCAAGGCGTGTCTGTGTTTGATGGTATGAGCACCTACCCGTTCTGGCGGGATCAGGCAAGCGAGCTGTGGAAAACCATCAACAAGTCCGCGTTGGATCAGATGTGCGCCACCCTGTACAGGCAAAAATATTACGTCGCCTTCCCTGTCGGTGATAGTGCCGTCAACAATGGAATGCTGTGTTACGATCTGAAAGAAAAGACGGTATTGTACTACAAGGATTTCAGCGTCGAGGCATTCCTGCCGACGGATGGCGAGTTATTCATTACCAGCTCTACGCTGCCCGGAAAGGTGCTTAGGCTTCGCTACAATTCCTGGGATGAGGGCAAGGCCAGCGGCGCTCCCACCCGTTGGGTGTCCCCCTGGATGGATTTCGGCGTGAAAAGCATCAAAAAGGGCGGCTTTGAATTATATATGATCCCTGAGGTTCAGACCGAGGCTGTGACGCTGAAGATCAGCATTCAGACCGAAAAAAAGCTAAAAACAAAAACCTACACAGTACAGCCCCTGACCGCTGAACAGCTTGAAGCGAACAAAGAGCACCGTGGTAAGCGTCTGCATTTTGGCGGCACTGGCCGGAAGTTCCGCATCATCATCGAGACAGATGCCGGTGTCACCGCTCCCTGGCGGCTGATCGGCGGGCTGCAATTGATCGTTGAGACGGACCCGGATTGAGGTGGGGCAAATGCAGAGAAAAGCAGTTTCGCGCAAACAGCATGAAGCGCTGCGAGTGCCTCAGGGCTGGAAAGAGCAGGACAGGGCGCTGGTGATTCAGCTTGAGCGGATTTTGGACGACTTATATTCTAAGTTTGGCCGAATCCGGTTGATTGATCTGGCGAATGAGCTGCAAGCGCTGATTGCGCAGTACGGGGACGATATTGGGGGCTTGCAGGAAACAGCGGTCACCAACGTCGGCTTTAACCAAACGACGCGGCAACTTACGAAAACGATCAACGGAACAACGACAAATGTTGTGCCGGTCGCTACGCTGGACAGCAACGGGAAAATCCCCGCCTCCCAGCTTCCCAGCTATGTTGACGACGTGATGGAGTACGCCTCTTTCAGCGGCTTTCCGTTGACTGGTGAAACGGACAAAATCTATGTCGCGCTGGACACGGGCTTTACATACAGGTGGAGCGGATCACAATATGTGCGACTGAACACCTATGATCCGGCAACGCATACCGAAAGTGGCCTGATGAGCGCGGCGGACAAGAAAAAACTGGACGGCGTGGCCGAGGGAGCAACGGCGAATGAGGGGACCATTACTGGCGTCAAGATGAATGGCAACGTGGTGGGTTCAAGCGGTGTTGTTGACCTTGGCACGGTGATTCAATCCCACCAGGACATCTCTGGCAAAGCGGATAAAATCGCAACGGTTTCCACCATTGCCTATGACAGCACCAACAAAAAGATCACCAAAACGATCAACGGCAACACTACTGACGTGGTGACTGTTACGACGTTAAAGGCCAATATGGCCCCTTTTACCTGGGGCGATTTGGCTGGACGATAGAGAGGTATAAACCATGGCGACGACAACTACTAATTTGAAACTGGTAAAACCGGAATATTCTGACACGGCAGACGTTCAGGTAATCAATCAAAACATGGATAAAATTGATGGCGCGACCGGAGGTGTGATTGGCTCCCTTGCTATCGTCACCAACGGAAACACACATGCGGCCATTTTGTCCGGGCAATACGCATATGTTCGCAACCATGCATCTTTGGCGGAAGGGTTATATCGCGCAACGACAGGCATCCCGGCGAATTCCACGCTGTCCACGTCCAATTTAGTGGCTGTTCCTGGCGGGCTTAATGACGTATGCTCAAAATTTGAGAGCCTGCAAAGCGCGGGTATATCGTGGGATTCGAGCTATATGCCTACCCGCAGCGACGTGGCAATGTTTTATAAAAAAGGCGTTGTGTGTCAGCTTGTCTTTTGGAATGTCTCGTGGGCGAACACAATATCAGGCGATATAGGGGTTGCACAAATTCCGCTTGGGTATCGACCGCTTGAGAAGATTTCTTTCTTTGGCCACAATGGACAGAATCAGATATGCAGGGGTTGGCTTGATCCAAATGGCATACTTAGAATGTCCTATTACCCTGGCGGACTGATGTATGCCTCGATTACATACCTGCGTAACTAAAAATAGTGTTATAGGGGGATAAACTCATGAACGAGAACAATTTTTTCCTGCACCAGATCAAGCGCACGAATGGAACCTATGACAAGGGCATCGTGGTGAAAGAAACATTCGACGACGCAAAACAGAGCTATCATGCCTATCTCGGCGCATACGCCTACGGGCATGATGCGAACACGGATTATGTACAATGTATGATTACAGATCAGCTTAGTGGCGGCATGGTGTTGTTGACAGAAACGTGGAACCGGGCAGAAACACAAGCATAAGCGCAACGGAACCGGAAGAACAGGGTGAGCAGTGATGTATACCGCATCATGGGTACAATTCCAGGTCGATGCGATGAGAGCCCGGAACGCTCCAAAGGCCGACATCATCCGCGCTACCGCTGAATTGCGTCTTGGCTGGCAGTATGTCTACGCGTCGCAAGGCCAGGACTGTACACCGCAATGGCGTAGAAGCCGCATCCCGTATTGTCCCTCTCAAAAATACGTGGACATGATCAACAACAACTGCCCTGTCCTGAGCGGGAAACAGCCCGCTTGTGACGGTTGCGGCTACGTTGATACGGACGTGTTCGATTGCGCTGGGTTTGTCCTAAGCGAAATGCAGTTGGCTGGCGTCCCGATGTATGGGCAGGGCGCTACCACCCAATGGAACACCGCGTCCAACTGGGCAGCGAAAGGCGAAATCAGCACCATGCCGAAAACCCTTGTCTGCGCCATTTACAAGCACAAAGACGGCAAGATGTCCCATACTGGCCTGAGCATGGGCGATGGTTCGGGCGGCGTGATCCATTGCAGTACCACCGTCAAGCGCGGGAACGCCTATACCGATTCCAGCCCGTGGACGCATTGGGGCATCCCCAAGGGCCTGTACAGCGCCGACGAATTGAGAAAGGCGGGATACAACGTGGCAGATGATGCAAACATTCCAACCCTTCGGCGCGGCAGTCAGGGCGACGCCGTGGAGGAATTGCAGGCGCTCTTAAACGCCAAATACGGCTATGACTTGGAGGTTGACGGCAATTTCGGCAAGGCCACGGAAACCGCCGTGAAAGACTTCCAGAAGAAGCACGGCCTGACCGCTGACGGCGTTGTCGGCCTGAAAACCTGGGCGGCGCTGGGCGTGAGTGGGAACACGAACCCGCCCGCGGACAACGGGAACAACGAAATCCCGCCGTCTGAACCGGAAACACAGCCGCAGACCATCACAATTCCGCTGTCAGACTGGCAGGAGATAAAGGCCGCAATTGCGGCAGCATATCACGTTATAAAACAATATGAGGGGTGATGTTTATGGACTGGGGTAGCATAGTCCCGGCACTGATTACCGGGCTGTTGTCATTGGCTGGCGTGTATTTCGCCAACAGAAAAAGTTCCGCGCTGATTGAGTACCGGCTCAAGGAGCTGGAAAAAAAGGTGGACAGACACAATCAGGTTGTGGAGCGAACTTTCCAGCTTGAGGGAAGAATGAATGAAGCAGAACACGACATAAGAGATTTGAAAGGAGCAAAATCATGAAAATGAGCAATAAGTGCTATGACATCCTGAAATACATCGCCCTGATCGTCTTGCCCGCGTTGGGAACGCTGTACTTCGCGCTTGCGAAAATCTGGTCTTTCCCCTACGGCGCGGAAATCGTCGGCACGATCACGGCGGTTGACGCTTTCCTGGGTGCGCTGCTGAAAATCAGCACTGACCAGTACAATCAGGAACTAAAACCGCCCGAGGATGAACCGTGAGGGGCGGTGATTCAATGAGCGAAATCAAAGAGCAGGAAAAACACACGGAGTGCATCTCTGTTTTTGCTTATGAAAGCGCCATGATGCACAAAGACGCAGACATAGAGCGGGCGCACAAAACCACACAATGGGTATGCGCTACGTTTGTCATTATAGTGGTCATATTTGTGGCAGCGTACACGGTCAGAACGTCCATTTGGCTCGACACTATCAATAAAATGGTCGCCGAAATCATTGAGTTAGCGAATGCCAAAGGTCTACCAACGCCCTGATTACAGCAATCAGCAAGTCAAAGCGCTTATTATGGAATATATCCACGATAAGACAGACCGAAAAATGCTTTACATGCGGTTGGTGGACGGCGACACCATAGCGGTGATCGCGGACTCGGTCGGGCTGGATGATAAAACCGTATGGCGCAGACTTCGCAAGGGCGAAAAGGAAATTTTTTCACACATCCCCGGCTGATGCTGGTTTTTGTTGCCCTCAAATTGCCCTCTTTTTGCACTAAACCTGGCCGGTTTATGACCTCGCGGACAGAATGATTTTTTGCGACAATACAGGCAGAAGAGGACAGGGCCCGCCCTCTCAATAAACGATTGGAGGGAAAATTATGGCAGATGTACAGTATGCGACCAATGGCAAGGGCAATCTTGGCGTGACGCTTGGCGCTATCGGCACGGGTCTGGGCGCGGTTTCCGCTGCCGGCGGTCTGGCTGGTTTGCTGGGCCTGGCTCCGCAGAACACAGACCCCAACGAAAAACCCGTTACCCGGTACGAAATGAGCCTGATTCGTGATGCGATTGCGAAAGACAGCGAAATCGCCGCCCTGAAAGCCCAGCTCTACACGGACAACAAGATCGCCGTCGTGCAGGGCGAAATCAGCGCTCAGGCAGTCTGGAATGCGACCCAGGAGGGGATCATCCGCTGCCAGCAGGAACGTCTGGCCCAGCTTTTCGGCATGACCAGGCTGACGATTCCCAACGGCAACGTGTCTCCCGGCTGGGGGCCTGTGGATGTGTATCCTGTGCCTGCGGTGAAGGCCACAGCGTCTACTCCCGCGTCCTGATTGCTGATACCGTAGCGGGCCTATATGGCCCGTTGCGGCCTTGATAGGAGGAAACCATGCGCGTCACGAAATCGCAAATTGTTCATGGTGTTATTGATTATATCCAGAGCGATATACTGCCGAACCTGGCGAATGGGCGCGGCCTGCAAATCATCGTGTCCATTGGCGCAAACGCAATTGCAGCGAATCACAAGCTGGCTGACGTCCTGTTTGGAAACCAGATGTTTCGAGCGTTGATAGACGATGACGGCAGCGGAACTTTTGACATTTCCGGGCTGGCTGAGGCTATGAGTAAATCAATCGAACAGTACGGCAGTTTTCCCGTAAGGATCCCGGCAATTCCGCTCATATCGCCAACGGAAATCACCCTGAAACTAAGCGCGGATGACGTGGACGCTATGCGGCAGCGCATTGAAAACGCCGTATAAAGGAGGACCAAATGAACGACATTGATAACCTTTCGGAATACATCAAGGATGAAATCAAAGACGCCGGGAAATATGCATGGTGTGCTCTGAAGCACAAGGACGAAAACCCGGCTCTGGCCGATTTATTCCACCGACTATCCGGTGAGGAAATGGAGCACGCGAAACTGCTCTATGACGCGGCGATGCGGCAGGTTAAGGAAATGATAGACCGATACGCCGAATAAAAAACTCCGCTCCATTTGGGGCGGTTTTTCTTTTATAGGACTTTTATAGGAGGCAGACGATGGCGACGAAGAAGAAGGATGCTACCACGGAAGAGTTGCTGGCTGGGATGTTATCAGACTACCAGAGCAGGGGCGGTTATGTGCCGAAAACCACGGCGGAGAATCAGGCGCGAGCAGAGAATGAGTACAAGAGCTATTACGATCAGCTCAGGCTTGGCGCACAGCAGCAACAGGAACGTGCTGACCTTGCTTTGCGGCAGCAGCGGGAAGGATTGCAGGATACCTATGACCGGCAGCGTGAGGCCAGCGCGAAGGAGTACCGGCAGAGGCTCTCCCAGGCTGATCGGCATATGCTGAGCCGCGGGATGCAGCGTTCGTCCTACGGCGCTCAAATCCGGGCAAATATCGGACAGCAAGGCGCGGAAGCCCAGCAGAGGCTTTGGGATGCGCAAGGCGCTGCGGAAGGCAATATCGACGCCCAGCGGGCACAGCTTGCCCAGCAATTGGGAGCACAGCTTCAGCAATATGATGCAGCCCGGGCCGCCGATGTGCTGAAGCGTACAACTGAGCTGGACGAGCAGGAATATGAACGGCAGCAGGCAGAACAAGAAAGACGTGACCGGACCGGTATGCAGTTGGCCAGTATGCTGAGACAGGCTGAACGCGACCAGATTAGCGATGAACAATTTGAAAAGCAATTTGGTCTTAGCAAACAGCAGGCCGAAGCACAGCTTGCCAATATGCGGTGGCAGCAACAATATCAGGAGGGCCGGGCTAAGGCGTCTGATGCGCAGTGGCAGCAGAATTATGATCTGAACCGTGAGAAATTGGCCGCTGACCTGGCCGCACAGCAGTGGCAGCAACGGTACCAGGAGGGCAGAGCAAAGACTTCTGATGAACAGTGGGCAAAGCAGTTTGGTCTTAGCGAGCAACAGCTTGCGGCCCAGCTTGCAAACCAGAAGTGGCAACAGGATTACCAGACCGCGCGGGATAAGGTCGCGGATGCTCAATGGCAGCAGAACTATGATCTGACCGCTCAAAAGTGGGCTGATACTCTGGCCGAACAAATGTATCAGCGGCAGTATCAGGAGGCCAGAGACGCGGTGAAAGACAGCCAGTGGGACAAGGAGTTCCAATACAAAGTGAACCCCGATTCGTTCTTGAACTACGGTGTTTCGGCCTCGGCAGACGGTATTTCTCCGCACGAATACATGCTCGAACAAGGTCTCGAATTACCGCAAGGCAGGTCGAATTTTTTTAGAAATGTTTACAGCAAACGGGCTGTCTCTTCGTCTAATAATGGCTCCTCGTCTAATTATGGTTCTTCTTCGTATTACAATTCGCAGCAAACTAAAAAAAGTACGAATAAGTCTGCCGCGACTGCTGCTCCTGGATCGGGGAGCAATTCAACCGCTGGTCTGATTAACACTCTAAATAACGTGCAAAACGGGACCGGGACATACCAGCCATTGATCGATTTTATGAAGAAATACGAAAAAGACAATTATAGAAATAGTTCAAAGGGTTAAAACCATAAAGGAGGAAAGATATGTCCAGATTTGATGACATACAACGGGACTATCTGGAAGCCGTAAATCAGGTCCGTACGTCTTTCGGAATGGACCCTACTGATAATGCGAGTGATGGCGCATGGGAGGTAATGGCGAATTACTCCCCTGAATCAATCAATAGTTATTCTGATGATAGCGCACAGAGTACCGCGCAACCAGAAAGCTATCAGCAGACACCAGGTCTGGGCATTTCTGACCCAAACACTGTTTCTCCTTCCTCCTCTGCTATCAGCAGCAACGAAAAATGGTACGCCGGGGACCGCCCGACCTATGCCGAGTCTGTTGCGCGGTTGTACGCGATGCAAGGGATGCTGCCGCCCGAACAATTTAACGCCTTGACCGCTGAACTGGACAAGATGAAACATGATCTGTCCAGCGGGTTTTATCAGAACTGGTATGAGACTATCACCAGCCCATATGTGAACGCTATCGCCAAACTGGGCATTGACGTGAGCGGCGGAATCAATGACGAATGGATTGCGAAAAACCAATACCTTCTTGCCGGCGCACGGTATACGGATGCGGGTACGAGCCCTGCATTTGCGAAGTCCGACACAGCGGCACAGAAAGCAGCGTATTATTATGACAAAATCGCCGAAGAATGGCAACAAACAAAGACTGTCCTTCAGCAGGAAGAAGCTCTGAAAAATGAATTTGCTTATTGGGTTGGACGCGATGACTTAAATCTGTCAGACCAGCAAATTCTTGATCTGATCGACTGGGACAAGAAATACAGTTTTTTAAAAGGGCTGAATGACGCTCAGCGGAATCCTGAATCAAGCAATTACGGGAAACGCTGGGATTACGTCCAGCCCATTGACTATAACCCTGATAACCTGCTCGGGATGATCTGGGCAGCCAGAAACAACGGCGGGACGGGCAACTCTGAATTGGACGCTATTAACGCTGCCCTGGGCCGTGGGAACGTCTGGCAGGAGAACAAAGAGATCAGCGACAAGCTGACTTTCGGTAACGATAATTTTGCGCCATATACGGTCAAGAGTACCCTGGACGAACCAGCTCGATACTTTGGGAAGAAAGAATTTGAACCTGGCTGGGCTGAAAAGGTAGCCAAGAACATTGACTTGAACAACCCGGAAGAAGTAAAGAACTGGAAGTTGGTATATAACGCCGAAAAGTTTACAGCGCAGGCCGAAGCGGAAGTCAAGACGATGTATGACCGGATAGATTACCTGATTGAAAAAGACTATACCGATCCTGAAGAAATCGTAAACGGGCTTTTGGACAAGTGGAGCGATAAAGACCCTGCCCTGACTGCGCTGCAAAAACTGGATGCCAGCTTGGTGCTGCCAGACAAATTGTTGGACACCACCCGTCCTATCAATTACAGCAAAAAGGGCGTTCTGGATTATATCAACCAGGAGGTCGCAAAGAAGACAGGGAAGGAAAGTCTGCCGGAGTTTAGTTCGCAAATGTCCCAAATGATGAATGCCAACAATAGCCCAGCGCCGACCGGAACTTCTTCTCCCACTCCGATACTTGTTCCTACGCCGACGCCCGGCGTAAACCCGACGGATCAGCCGAGAGGCACCGACATATCTGCTGCTGACCGCATCCTGCATACTCCTGCGCCTAACTTTACCCCAACTCCAACGCCTACGCCTATGCCCACCCCCGCGCCTGTTGTGGATCAGTCTGCCCGGGCGGTCAACAAAGCGCAGACCAAAAACGTGCTTGATGCGGCGAAAACCATCCTGGCGACCGGAACGCCTGATGAGAAGCAGGTTCTTAACCTGGCCCCGACCGTGAACGCGGAAGGCGTCGCCGCTGAAATGGCGAATAGCGTGCAAAACGGGAAGGCGGATGCTGGATCACTTTATGAATCAACGGCCAAGCAAGCGCAGGAGTTCACGGCAACGCATTATGCCATGGCCAAAATGGCAATCCAGCACTATGAGGATTTGCAAGCAAATCTGGCCAATTTGCAGGCGCAGCAGGCGGAAATCCAGAAACAACACGATCAGGTGCAATATCAGGTTGACAGAGGCATTGTCCCCGGCGTCGCTTCGAAAGAAGTGCAAATAGACGGGGAAACTCATGTCTTGACTGCGGATTATGATCCGACCAGCAGAGAATACATCATAAACGATAGCAACCCGACAAGCAGCGCAGAAGTGGAAAGGCAGAAAGAGGAATACGCGGACACTTTGCGCTATGGCCTGAACATGGAGGAAACCTACGCCGAGAAAGACAATCAGCTGCTCGTTGCCGCCGAAGACCTGAATATGCAGTTGACCGCAATCAATCAGCAAGTAGCCAAGGCTCAGAAAGCGGTTGATGACTATAAGATGCGCTATGACCAGGCGCAGGGCGAGCTGAAAACCTCTCAAAGCATGATCAATGCGGCCGCCATGCAAAGCGTGTGGAAGGCCAACCCCGACATGGATTTGTCTACCCCGGAAGGCCAGAAGGCGCTGGCCAAAGCGCTGGATCAGCAGAATACGCTGACAAAATCCATCGACTTGCTGATGGGCGTCAGCAATACATACGTGCCGACGGAATGGACAGCGACTACTGTTCTGGACAATATGCAGGCAAATGGATTCGATTCCCAGCAGACCGGTTTGGCCGCCAAAGGGATCATCGGCGAAGCAAATAAGGAGCTGGCCGCACTGGATCAGGCCGAAGCCGCAGTACAGGCAGCGGGGATTGCTATTCCCGGCGACAGCAACAATATAAAACGTGCCCGGGAACAGGCCCAGCAGAAAAAGCAGGAAGCAGAAGATTATTTGCAGCGGAGGAATGAGGATTTCGGGCAGGTTGTTTCTGACGCGAAGGAAGCCATCCGGTCCGACGTTGACGGGAAGAAATACGGCGCACTGGCTCATTACGCAGTGGACCCGAACCTTGACCAGCCGACGACAACGCTGGCAGAGAACCTTGGTATGCTGGCGCAGGCTGGCAATCTGAACTCCTATGACGCTGTACAGCCGCACAGACAATCCTACATGGACGCCCTGACCCAGGAAGAACGGGATACCTATCTTTACAAATTGGCGAAGGAAGGCGAACAAGCGGCCTGGGATTATTACAACCGCTTAGGCAAATATGTCGATGTCCGGCAGACGCAGGCGCAGAACGAGGAGCTGGCGGCCTTTGCGAAGGATATGCCCGTGCTGGCCGCCATTACGTCCATTGGGATCAGCCCTGACACGATCAAGGGCGCCGGTTATGTTGCTGCTTCCCTTATTTCTGGTCGTGAAATAAACCCGTACAGCAAATTTTTTGATACCACCTGGGCGACAAGCACGCTTGACCAGAACGCGAAGGAAAAGATTCTGGAACCACTGGAAGAAGGAAGCCTTGCCAAAAAGATTGCTGGCATTGGCTATGATGCTATCACAAGCGGCGCAAAAAGCCTGCTGAATACCGCTCTGACTGCGCCTCTTGCTGGCGGCAGCGCTTTTCTGGGCGCTCTGCCTATGGGTATTCAGGCGGCAGGAGCCGCGGCGCAACAGACCAAACTTACAGGCGGCAGCGACGTGCAGGCTGCGTTGATGGCAGGCGTCACCCTGGCTGCTGAAACCTTAAGCGAAACTATCACTACGCAGAACATTGCAAAAGCCATTGACAGCGGCGCGAAGGGCGTCAAGGGGGCTGTCAGAAAAGTCCTTTCCAATGACCTGGTAGAAGAATTTTTCGGAGAGTCCGCGACACAGCTTGTCGAAGGTCTGACCGATGATGCTATCATGGGTGAACTATCCCAGCGCAATCAAAAGATCAAAGACTACGAGCAGACCATGAGTCATGAAGAAGCTGTCCGGCAAGCCGATAAGGATTTCTGGGCCGATGTTCTTACCGCTGGCGTGACTGGTGCTCTGTCTGCTGTTGGCACCTCTGGAGCTGGCTATGTCGCTGGGCGTCTGACTGCCACTCCAAACACCACCCAGCCCTCCGCAGAAAGCCAGGTTCGCGCAACAGCTCTGGCAAATGGTCTACCGTTGGATCGCGCTACCGTAGACATGACCAACCGAACTGTGTCCATGCTCACATCCTCCCTGAACGCGGACAAGGGCAGCCAGGTGCAAGCCCTGAGCGCGGCGCTGTTCCCCGTCTCTGGGGACACGCAAGGCCAGCGGGCGGCGGTTTCTGCCGGGCTGCATTTAGCCAACCGGATGGGCGCTGAGCAGGCCGTTGCCGTGGCGCAGGATGTGATTCTGGCCGCTGAACAGGAAGGCGCAGACCAGCAAGCCGTAAAGGAGGCGCTGCGCACTGCCGCATTGGGGCAGGGAGAAGCCTCTGCTGTGCTGAACAGGATCAGCCAGAACGGCGTGGAGTTTGGCGATGTGCAGGCGCTCATTGATGCGGCCAACCGTGACGCGGAAAAGCCCGCCATTGCTGACCGGATGCAGGCCATTATCCACAATGACCGGGTAGCCAGTCGGACACGTGACCTGATCGGACAAGGCGCTTTAAATGGCGTAAAGCCCTACGAGCAGGCATACAGCCAGGCGAAAGCCCAGGAAGCCCAGACTCAACAAAACCTTGAAGCCGAACAGGAACGCGCTCAAGCCATGGGCGAAAACCTGAAAACCGTTCAGGCCCAGCACGCGGAAAACCCGTCGAATCCCGCCCTTGCCGGTGCCATGAAGCAGGCTGTAAAGGATGTAGCTGGTCAGGTCAAGGTTGTTGGCGAATACCAGCAAAGCCTGGAAAACCAGCAGCAGAAGACCCGGGAAGCGGAAAAGAACCTGAACCGTGTGCGCGAAGAAGCCATGACCAAAGTGCGTGAGCAGGCTATGGCCGATGTGCAGGCCGAGGAACAGGCGGAGGCGGAGGCGGCAGCGGAAGCCCAAGCAGCGGCAGAAGCCGCGGCGCTGGCCGAAGCGGAAGCCCAGGCCCAGGCAGAGCAAGCGCCAGCCAGCAATCCAAACGCAGGCACCGTCTACACCAACGACCAAGTGCCCGTATCCTACCATTGGGCGCTCGTCCCCGCATCTGACCTTGTAACAAGCAACACAGACACCGGTGAAGCAAACAGCGCCTATCCCGCCGAATTGCAGCCCCGAGACCGTACACGGGCAGCCAGCCAGGATCAGGTGGCCGGAATGGTGCGCAATCTGAACCCTGCCCGGTTGGGTGAAAGCGCGGACGTGCAGAACGGCGCTCCGATTGTCGGCCCTGATAACGTGGTGGAGAGCGGAAACGCCCGGACTATGGCAATCAGGCAGGCAATGGCGTCTAACCCGGAAAGCGCGGCCCGCTACACCCAGTATGTGCGCGACAATGCGGCGCGGTTCGGCCTGAATCCCGATGACGTAACGGACAACAGCGTGCTCGTCCGCGTGCGCGATACCGATCTTGACCGTGTGACCTTCGCCCGTGCAGCCAATGAAAGCACGACAGCGACCTACAGCCCCAGCGAAAACGCCCAGGGCGATGCTGACCGGCTGACCCCGCGCATGATGGAGCTGTTCGCCCCGTCGGATACCGGCAGGCTGGACACCACGGAGAACCACGCATTCGCGCTGGCTTTCCTGAACGAGATCATCCCCGAGAGTGAACGCGGCGCGTACATGCAGGACGACGGTTCGATCAGCCAGCAGGGCTATGACCGTATCCGCAATGCGGTTTTCCAGCGGGCCTATGGCAGCACAGCCTTGACGCAGGCTTTGACCGAGGACACAGACGGCAGCGCACGAAATGTCATGAATGCCCTGCTCAAAGCCGCTCCCCGAATGATGGCATTGCAGGACGCCGTGGATCAGGGCGGCGTGTACGATACTGGCCTTGCGCAGGCGGTCGCGGCAGCAGCAGAACGCTATATGCAGCTCAAAAACGCCGGCATGAGCGTGGAAGCCTATCTGGAACAGACAGCCATGCCGGGCATTCAGACAGAGGACGAGGCAACGCAATCCTTTATGCGGCTGTTTGAGGAATACCGACGGTCAGGCAAGAAGCTGTCCGAGGCGCTGACGAACATTGCCGACGCAGTGGAGGACGCGGGCGACCCGAGAGCGGTTTCCTTCCTGGGGCGAAATGAGGCCCCGCCCCTGACTGAATTGATCCGGCAGGGCGTGGAGAGGATGCTTAGGCCGAAGGATAGTCTTGTGAGCGCTTATCGTGGCACCGATCAGGATGCAATGCGTGTCGGAAATAATGGCAACGCCACAACCGGCAATATTGTGTCCCCCCAGGAAACTATACGCAACGTGACGGATGCCCTTGGCATTACCAACGATACCCGTATCAAGAAATATCTGCGGGCACAGCGCAAAACTTCCAGAGGATATACCATGAATAATGGTATTATCCACCTAAAGAGCGCACAGGCCGCAGGCGTAGCTATGCACGAGATAGGGCATAATCTGGATGTACGGTTGGGGCTGCAAGCAATGAATGGCAATATGCCGCAGTTGGTTCTTGACTACTGTGCGAACATTGATCCTAATCTGCCTCTGAAATATTCCGGGAAAAAGCTCAATGAAGAAGTCATGGCAGACTTCACCAGAATTTGGGCGCTCGACCGGAATGCGGCGGTCAACCTGGCTGGCGAAGATTTTGTGCAGAAGTACGAAAACGCGCTGAAAGACAATGGCTGGCTTAAAGCCATGCAGACAGCGGGCGAACAGATGCGCAATTGGAACGCCGCGTCCAGCATGGAACAGGCTGAAAGCCATGTGCAGCTTGAACCGCCGAAACCCAGAAAAGAAAAACTGTCGCTTACAAAAACGCGCACCGATCTTGCGGACCATACCTTGCCGATGGAAGCAGTTATCCGGGCAATAACAAATTCCAGTAAAACCCCTTCGATGGCGAAGAATGCGAGAGAGCTGATCCTTGCAAGGCCGTCAATCGTGAAAGATTTTACCGATACAACCTTGTATGACGCAATGGTTGATCCTCAAGGAAATGACGTTTTGCGGGATGATGGGACAAAGTATGGCGGCCTGTCTGACATTATGAAGCAGATCGACCGGAAAGACGAGAAAGCCTTTAATACATACCGTTTGGCATTGTTGGACGTCAACCGCAAAGCGCAAAACAAGGGAGTTTTCGACGATAGTATGGATTCTGCAAAACTGGTAAAAGAGTACGAAACGAAGTATCCCCATTTCAAAAAAGTATCCGATCAGTTGACAGAATGGTATAATAAATTCTTCCAGGTCTGGTTAGTTGATACTGGTATCAAGACCCAGCAAGAATTTGATACCATGCGAAAACTGTACCCCGATTATGTTCCATTGCACGCAGCGGAAGATTCGATCAACAAACCGAGCGGAAAACCCCGCACGGATGGCAACCCTGCGAACGTGCTTGAAAGAGCTTTTGCCAGCGATGTAGACAAATACAATCCTATCATGGGACTGGTTGAGAATGTACAAAAGTACATCACGACCGCCAAAACGATAGAAGCATACCGCGCTTTCGATCAGATGATGAAGCAAGCTATGGACGATCACCTTGATGTAAGCGCATTTGCTGAACCTGCTCAACCGGACATGGAGAAAATCGACCAGCGCAGGGCGAAACGCAACATTACCGAAGTAGCGAAAAACGCTATGGAAGGGATGCAATTGACCGGTGATGTGTCCCAAATCGGGAGCCAGGCCGTGCTTGACGCGATTGCAGGCGTGGCGGATTTTGACTATGTTGTGCACGACACGGCAACTGGATATGATGTTGTCAATATTCCTATGGCCAATGGGTCTGTACATAGTTGGACGATCTACAATCCCTCTTTGCTGAAGGCGCTGACAATGACCGGTTCACAGGGAGAAACCAATAAAGTGCTTCGTGCTCTGGCAACGTTGAAAAATATTTTCTCCGCAAACGTGACAGCAAGGAGCCTAAAGTTTAGCGGTCAGAATGTGTTCAGCGATATGGAGGAAGCCGCAACGACTGGCCGGACAGGGTATAATAATATCATGAAGGATATTCTGGCCGGTTCCCGCCCCGCCCATACAGCAAAAGAAATCGCTGCCGGATTGTCGCTGCTGAAAAACAAATTTGCTGAAACTGCCCTGGGTGAAAAGCTGGGCATGAAAACGAGCGACGCATACAAAATGTTCAAGCGCTTCGGTATGCTTGGCAGCCGGTATGCGTTCCGCGATACAAAAACGCAAAAAGAAACGCGGAATGCGCTGTATGGCGGTCATAAATCTTTGGGCGAAGCCATAGTGGACGGTCTGAAAGCAATTGGAACACTAAAGCCATTGGAAACCGTCACGGGATTTGGCGAAGAAATGACCCGTTACAATGCCTTTGCATTCAGTGGGTTTGATCTTTCCACCTATGAAGGCCGTTTGCAGGCGGCGAAAGCGCAACGAGAGGCGTCAACCGATTTCAGCAAGTTTGGCGCGGCCAGTGACAATACTGCATTCCGTATTTTCGGTTCTACTGTTCCCTTCTTGAACGCTCAGATTCAAGGCATTGACAAAATGGTTGATATTATGAGCGAAATCAAAAATGACCCGAAGCGTCGCGCTGTTCTCGCCGGCAGGATTGCGGTCAACAGCCTGCTATCCGGCGCTGTTGTTGCCGCTCTCCGTAATATTGCTTGGGGTGATGATGAAAAGGAAGGCTATGAGGATCTGACGGATTACGAAAAGACCAAATTCATTCATCTTTTCCGTTGGCCTGATGGCTCCTGGTTCAAGATGAAGCGAAGCCAGAACATGTTAGTGCAAGCCGCTGATCTTCTGGGTGAATTTATTGGCGAAGTGTCTACCGGTTACGAAGGAGACGCTTTCGCTGATCTGGCAAATGGTGCAGTGGAAATTGTCAAGAATGGCATGGTCAGCACGGACACCAGCTTGCAGCCCCTCTTGGATGCCTTCAATGGGAAGAACTGGTGGGGTGGAGATATTGACACTTACAATGAGCGTCAAATGTCCATGACGGCCAGGTATGGCGCTGATACCTCTAAAGCTGCCAGAGTTATTAGTACGCTGACATTCGGGGCAATCAGCCCCAATGGCGTGGAATATGCTCTCAAACAATTCATGGGCAGCGCTGGCACTCTTGGAACGGCTATTCTGGATACGGCTGTAAATTCCTTTAACGATAAACGGTTCAACGGTCAAGCCCTGCTGAACTTCGTGAATGATGAAGTAATCGGCGGGTATATCGTTGATCCGGTGTACTCGAACAAGATTGCAACGACATTCTATGATGGCAAAGAAAGATTAGAACAAATCAAAAAAGAATATGAGGCTGGAAAGGCCCCAGCAGCATTCAGAGCCAACCTGACCCAGGAAGAATCCAATTCAGCAGCCAAAGAGCTGGAAGCCATGCTGAGCAAGGGCGGCGCGGTGTACGACGCGAACAAGCAGTATTCCGACGTAAAGAAGGAATATAACGCCGTCATGAGCGACGACACCACCTTGACCCCTGTGCAGCAGGCAGAAAAGGCGCGGGAGCTGCGGCACCAGATGAACGTTGCACTTCTGACCGCAAATGCCGCAATGGGAGACTTCTTCACCAAGTACGGCTACAACAGCATATTCGATCAGGCGGTTCAGAACACATTGAATATTCTGTCCGACGACACCATGAAGAAAGTGCCAGACGCGGATGCTTCATCCGGCAGCACCGACATTCGACAGAACCGGGTCACAACGACCAACGCCCCCGACGACGTGAGAAAGAACCGCACGACAAAAACCGACAAGGAGGACGTGCGGAAAAACCGCGTCAACCCCTGAAAATTGGCCCCTTCGGGGGCCTCTTTTCTTGTGGGTAGTAGTGTGGGTAGTAGCCAAAAATCACCACATTTTACGAGAAATTATGTTCTCATTCTCCAAAACATAAGAAAACCCGCAAACCCTTGCAGAATAAGGATTTGCGGGCCTTCACATTTACGCGCCCTGGGGGATTCGAACCCACGACCTTTTGATTCGTAGTCGAGCAGGAATCAAGGTTTTCCAATGGTTGAGCGCATAAATGTGGGTAGTAGCGCGGGTAGTTGAGGGATTTTATTTAATGCTATCAGCAACGGCGGAGAGATCGTCCAGGGCGATACTCTGATACTTCGCCTGGGTGAATGCGTAGTCGGTATGACCCATCAGCGCGGCCTTGGCCTGATCGTCACCGGCGGCGGCCTTGAGCTTGTCGGCGTAGGTGTGGCGGGCACAGTAGGGGGTTTTGCCCTCGGCAATGCCCAGGCGCTTCATCATCGGAACAAAGACGGATTCGCGGAAATAGTTGTGGGTCATCTGCTTGTATCCGGTAAATTCACCCTTGCGATTGTGCGTGACCATGGGGAACAGGTATTCCGTGTTGAGCACGTTCTGGCGCTCCTGAATGATGGACAGGATTTGCGCGGGGACGGGGACCCGGCGGTCACGGCCAGCGTCGGTCTTGCTGCCGCCGATCAGGTAGGTGACGCCGTTCTCGGTATGGAGATCTGACTTTTTGAGGTCCAGGAACTCACCGGGGCGGAAGCCCAGATAGCACATAGCATACACGTATTCGGCGTACTGTTCCTGACCGATAGCACGGCGTATAATCTCCAATTCATCCTCGGTGATGGGGTCGCGCTGGACGGTTTCATGCTTACCGATATAGAGGTTTTCGGTGACGTTCTTCGGCACGAGATCACGGTCAAAGGCATAAGCCCAGAGCAGGCCTGCCGTTACTTTCATGTTTTGGTGCGTGCGCTTCCCGGCGGGGCAGGCATCCATACATTCTTGTAGATCACCCGCCGTGATGGTGTCGATGTAGCGGCCAGAGAGAGCGGCAAAGTGCTTGTAAGCGGAACGGTAGCCAACGATGGTGGTCTGACCGACACGGGGCTCATACCAGGGCTCCCAGGCGTCGTAGACCTGCTGCAAGGTGGGCCGCATCTTCGGGGCTTCCTGGGTCAGCAGCGTGGAGCAATAGGCCAGCGCCTCGACTTTCGTGCGGAAGCCGCTCTTGCGGCGCTTGATGGGGATGGGACGGGCGCCGGGGACGTCGGGCAAACGCCAGCCAACGATAACTTGGGCTTCCCAGACCTTGCCGCGCTTGTAGGCGCAGCCCTGGCCGTTTCCTTGGGATTTGGTGCGGGGCATGTGATTCTCCTCCTTCAAATGAAACTTACCGGAAACTTAACGTAACTTGCAATTTGGTTGCAATTTGGTTGCAATATCGTGGCATTGACAATTTAAATCAATAATCTTGAGACTATTTGAGACTATCTTAAGATTATTCAAAAGATTATCTATTAAAATCCTTGCCACATTGGTTTTCCTGCGGCACCATCTTCATAACCATCATTATATCCTTCCTGGTATCGGTCTAAATAATCTGCCCTATTCTGTGGATCGGGTATATAAATTCCGTATTTTTTCCCTTCTTCATAGCCTTTATCATACGCTTCTTCTTCGGCCTTGGCTTTTTCTTTATCGAAATCCATCTGCATGAATAGCAACTCTGATTCATAGTCTGCCTTGGCTGATTTATAACCAGCTTCATATCCGCTATCATAGCTTGTTTCCATAATAGTCTCTTCATAAGAAGTGCTGCTTGCAATTTTTTCAGGATTTTCTTTTGCCCATTTTATTCCCGCATCAAAACCCCTGAAATAATCATAAGGTTCTTCTTCGTAGACTTCATACTTGGTTCTGATGCTATCTTTATAACGTTCTTTTGCATCGGTCTTTTTCTCTTTCTGACTGATATAAAGAGTAAAAGCAAATATTAAGCCGATTATAACAATCCATGAAATGATCTTTGGCAGATATTTTTTCATGAGTTTTTCCTCCTCAATTGTGGGTAGTCAAAAAATGATGGTACAAAACTGGTCAATCAGCATCCAGTATTGGGCGATACTGGAAGATGTATCCAATGGGAAAGGTTTTTCTCTTTACGAACATCTGTTCTCATGCTATAATATCCCCAGAAGGAGGGATACCATGCAGACAATCAGAGAGCAGATACAATGGTACGTTTCGAGGATCAGCGACGAGAGAGCGCTTAGGCGCATCCTGGCATTCGTCGCCCGGCTGTTTCTGACCGAGGGAGGAAGGGGCGGTTAAACCCCTTCTTTTTTTATGCGCTTTAACATCTCAAACCACTTGTCGCATTCCTCGTCCGGCAGCTTGGCGAAGGCCTTCATGATGGCTTTTGTCAATTCGGATTCCCCGGTCAGATACTTTTCTACCAGCGCGTCGGTATCCATTGGTAAGAACATTTCGCCCTGACCGGTGGTCAGCCAGCGATAATCCACGTTGTAGGTGGCGCAGATGAGCTTGACAACAGCTTCGGATGGGTCTCTGTCACCAGCTTCTATTTTACTTATGCCAGCAGCAGTCAGCCCAATCTTTTCTCCAAATTCCGTCTGCGTCATGTTCATGGCTTTTCTTACATCTTTAATGCGGTCGTTCATCGCTTCACCCCCTTTCTTAAAACAGTATATCATAAAAATTTGGCAAAGTCAAATATTTTCTATTGACAAATGTGGCAATGCCAAGTATAATGTTGGCATAGTCTAAAACGAACGGAGGTGAAACCGAATGAGCGAACAGAAAATCAGCCAGGCCATGGAAGCCCTGAAGGACCTGTCCGACGAGGACAAGCAGTTTATGCTGGGCTATGCGGCTGGCCTGACCGCAAAGCAGCCTGAGAAGGAAGCGGAGAGCAAAGACGACAAGAGCGCGTGAGGAGGTACAGCAGCCATGAAACGGCAATTCTGCGATAAGTGCGGAGAAGAAATCTACTATAACCCCATGCAAAATGCAATTATCCCTACTTATCACATCCAGAAGATGGAGAACCCGTATTCTCTGGGCAACAAAGTCGATCTATGTAACCGATGCACAAAAGACTTCACGACCTGGCTGAATACGCCGCCGGAACAGGTGAAGGAGGCAGGAGCCGGTGACCCATGATGAAAAGATCGCCTTCCTGCGGGGCCGGGAGGAAGAAACCGTTGCCCCGTGGGTGGTGGCGAAGGTGCTGGGCGGGGACCCGTACTGGTACACGGTGGCGGCCAGAGCCGGAAAGCTGGACTTGCCGCACGTTTTCAGGGGGAAGAATTTGAGAATCTACAAAGAGCCGCTCCTACGGCTGATAGAGAAAGGGGTTATATGGAATGAAGCCTAAGAAATCACGGTTGGAGAACAGCAAGACCAAACTCCCAGCGCAGGGTATCAGCAATCAGGAAGCGCTGACGCGGCTGGTTGGATTGTTCAAGGGCCTGAACCTTGGCATGGCGGCGGGCTGGCTGCAACAGATGGGCACCGAGACCATTGACTACGCCCACGAGCGGTGTGACAAGATTGTCAACAATCAGCAGCAGCGGATGATCGGCGCGGTGGAGATGCTGGGCGCGATGCAGGTGATTGATGATACAACCACAGACACCGCCTGCGGGCTGATCCTGAGATTGGAGTGAGGGCTGACAGATGCAAGCACAAGAAAAGCGGGATGAATCCCTGCAAAGATATGGGTTGTATGCTGAAATCGCCCAGGACATTTACGACCAAGACCCACAAAAATACCGGGAAGAGACGGTAGAAAGCCTTTGCAACCAATTGGCCAAGAGCCTTCTGGCAGCTGGCATTATTGAAGTGATTGAGAACAATAATTGCTTTAGCATAGACGAAGAGACCGGACAACCTATGCTGACTACAGCGATCGGCGTAAAAATCAAAGTGGTAGTACCGGAGAGAAAGGTGGATGCGACATGAGCCATTGGGGCAAATGGAGCCAGGAGGCCAAACAGGTAGCGCGGCTGATTAAGAAGCTCCGCGCCGAGGGCAACACCGAACCGCTGGCGCTGGTGGAGGAAAAAGAGCTGCTGGATAACCGTATCTGGCTGGCAAAGCGGGACTATGAAAACCAGCTCATGCAGCGGGTGATTATCGGCACTACGAAATATGAAAGCATCTGCCAAGCCTGCGAGGATCACGCGGAATGCAAGCGGGAGCAGAAGGACAAGCGCGGGTGTGAGGAATGGTGGTTGCGCTGGCTGACTGAGGAAGAAGAAGCGGCCTGCATTGCGCGGGCCAGTGCGCCGGGGGCTGTGCGCGAACAGGAAGAAAAGGAGGAATGATGATGCTGTTTCTGATTGCGGTATTCCTGCTGTGCGGGATCGTGATGATGTATGTAAGTGAGGACCCTGAGCTGGACGAAAAGCGCCGGATCAACCGGATGGCCGACGCATGCAGGAGGGGCAAGCCCGCGGCAGTGCGGCAGCGGAGCCGGTACATCCAGGCGGGACTAAGGACAAAATAAAAGGCCCTGCGCCGGGGAAACGCAAGGCCTGAACAGAGGAAAATGTTCACGGGGAATTATAACATGAAAGAGAGGAAAATGTCAAATGCATACAGTTTCTGAAATAATTACTCCGCAGCGTGCA
>Ga0326513_10000255_pt1 | contig 42917 bp, 65 predicted proteins | sample 2_2465_0518_D_FD_203654 | JGI IMG/M metagenome (GOLD analysis project Ga0326513, IMG submission 203654) | Bovine rumen microbial communities from UC Davis, California, United States - 2_2465_0518 | ecosystem: Host-associated > Mammals > Digestive system > Stomach > Rumen | place: USA... | reverse complement strand
TGAAGTATAGAGGATCAGAATCAAGACTAGGATCAAGCACGGCTACCTCATAGAAATCTCTTTCATAATACTTCTGCTTATCAGCTTCCTCGGCACTCTCAATAATTTGTAAAACCTTAGGAAGTACGCGATAAGGAGACTTACCAGATATTTCAATAGTAGGTTCAGAGTCTCTTGTAACCACGGCATCGTGATTAAATCTTCTAATTCTTACTTTAAGCTCTGTATTAGAGTTGTAAACGTTAGTAGCATAGTAGTCAACATTTACAAAGCCTGATGTGCCAGAATAAGCACTTCCATTAAGATCTATGGTCTGCTGATCTACGTTACTTTTCTCTGTCCAATCTAATTCAGCTGCAGTCATATAAGCAAGGCCGTCATATTTACTACCGGCATTAATTTCTTTTGGAACGTTAAGTATCTTTCTAGTATCACCCTTAATATAGGATGCATTCTTGAATCCGCCCTTATCTAAGAAGTTCTCAGCAAGATAAACCTCCTCAAATACAACGCAATTAGCAACGTCACCCGATACTGATTTAGCCTCTGGATTGGGCTCTTCACCGGGAATATCTACGTAAGCATCTTCATAGAATGAATACTTAGGCGAGAAGAACTTAGAGGTATCATTAAGAGCCTCAACAAGCTCACCTAAAGTACGTACATAGTAATCGTACTCGGGACCCTTGTCTGAAGTAAGATTACCAATAATACCTACTTCATTAACACTGATCGCCCAACCACGTTCGGGATGTTGTGACTGATCATCTAATTCGTCAATAACTAACTTGAAAGAGGGAACTCTCTTAAGAAGTTGACCGTCACGAATAATATAGATATCATCTGTACCACCAACTACAAGTGGCTTAACATAGCTAAGATCGGCACCCTTAGATGCACGAACAATTAACATGTTGGTTGATCCAGCTAGACGATAAGCATTTAACCACATAGTAGAGGCTAAAGTTTTGTCCTCGCCTAAATACAGATCATTAAGAGAATTTACATAGTTCTTAGAAAGATCACGGCTAGCATAGGTGTTAAGAAAATCCTTTTGACTAGTGATCAATACTGGAGTAGTGGGACCTGAATCTGAAATAATAGTAGCACCAATAATTAGGTCTTCCCCAGCAGTAGGAACTATAGTAGCAGTTTTAATACGCTCATAGACTTTAATATAGGGCTCGAGCGTTTCTTTCCATTGTGCCATATTAAAATTTCCTTTATTTAAAAATATTTATTTAACCTACTTCTACAATGTAAACAGGGTATTTATTCTCAACGAAGGATTTTATAATTGAGCTAACTTGTTTAACATTCTTAGAAGCATTCTTCTCCGTTGTTATAGTAATCTCGTTAAATCGATTATTCTGTGTACTAGTTTGAATTCTTCCACCGCTTTGTTTTACTATTTTATTAACTAAGTTCTTGAGATTTTTATCATCTATAGAATTTATAACGGTTTGTAATTCTCCACTAGCTGAGGATAATACTATACATACCTTAGTAGGTAGTTCGTTTGCTTTCTTAGGATCAAAAGTATAATCTTGTCCTTCTTTATAACCTAGATACTTAAGCTCTCGTTCAAGGGGCTTGGTTAATCTTTGATTAGTATGTTTTTGACTCCACTTTTCATTTAATGTTTTAACCATACCAACTACTGAACCTAAAGCAGCACCAAGTAAAGTAGTGCCGGCTATAAATAAAAACTTCTGATCACTAGATGTTTTCCTGCCAGGTACTTCATTATAGGTCTTTTTAATATTTCCTTGCTTATCTGGATTAGTAGTTCCGGTATATACCCTTTTAGTGCTATGTTCGTAAAGAGAATTATATTTTTTTGATCCAGGTACAAATTTAGGAACCCTTGAGGGAATCAATTTAGAGGAAGATCCCACTAAACCAATGCCGGCACCCATAGTAGCACCCTTTCTCATATCCTCCAGAATATAATTACTAAAATCCTTCTGTCGGAATATAATCATCGTTTAAAAAATTTTTAGAGAGTACTAGTAAAAGTAGCAGTAACAGTTACATTGCTCTCAGGCATTGTGAACTTATTCTCTGATACAGTAACATCGTTATCACTTGCATCCTTAACTACCCAAGCAGTGAAAGTAAAGTTCTCAGCTGGAGTAGCAGTCAATGTAATTTCTGTATTCTTAGCTGCACTTTCAGCACTTGCGCTAATAGTACCACCTTCAGCGGGTTGATTTACTGTAATTGTGTAGGTAGTAGGTGTAGTCTCGCCACCTTGGTTGCCACCTTCATTACCACCTTCGTTTCCACCTTCAGAAGCATTCTCCTGTGCAGCAGCCTGACCCTTTTGAGTAGTAGTGTCGGGAAGACCTACCAAGTCCTCTGCATTGTATGGGAACTTGTCTGGATCCTGTGCATTAAGCATGTCTACAGGAAAATAATCCTCTACAAAAACCTCAGGAGTTGCGAAGAAATCGTTAACCTCTACAGTCTCTACTGTAGTCTCTGGAGTAGTGTTCTCTGCTCCACCATTTTCAATGTTATCAATGTTATCAGCCATTGTAATAAAAATTTTAAATTTAAATTATTGCGTTTAACTTGAAACCTTCCTCCATTAAGTTTTTGGGAATTTCAAGTTCTGTTCCTATTTTTACTTTTAATTCTACGTGAAATATATTGTTCCCCGGTTGAGTAGCAATATATCCAGTTTCATTTTCATACTTATCGCAGTATGAATCAAGTATCTTATCTATTTTTCTAACTTCATTCGATCTAGGATTAACAAATAATATCTCTAATAATCCTTGATGATAAAGAAGATTTACTACATATTTATGTGGATTCTGACCTCCCGCTATATCTAAATCTTGCAGGAGATTCGTAGTAGAGTACTCAGAGTCTCCGTGGAAATCGGAGTCTTCTGCTTTTTTAACTAACCACGACTTAACTTCACCTTCATTGCCTAGAATACCTTCGAGCGAACTTGAAGATTTATTATCTCTTAAAGAAAAAGTTTTCATCTTAGTGAAAATACTCTTAGGTTGAGTTCGTTTAATTGTCTTATTATTTTCCATATTTAAACTACTTAATTCCTCAGTTGCATTTTTTAAACTGCCAGTCAACCTTCTCATCTCTTTAAGTTGCTCTTCTTGATATTTTCTATCACTATTTCGTCTTTTTGTATTTATAATGAGGTTAGTTCCGGCAATTCCCAAAGAGGCGGCTGGTACTCCATATTTTATCCCCTTATCTATATATCTTTTAGTACGAGTATCCATCTCTTTGAGTCATATTTGTTTTCCAATCAGCACGCTCTCTCCTCTTTGCCTGTTTTTGAGCATAAACTAATCGTTTATTATAAAAAGCGTTATCTTCGGCTTCTTTTTTTCGTTGGGATTGAGTATACAGACCTCCACCTATTGCACCAAGGTACGCTCCGGTTTTTGCTCCACCAGCAAAACCATTAAGACGTTTACTAGCCCAGTTTCCAGTACCTCTACCTGCAACAGTTCCTAGAATACTTCCAGCAGCACCAAGAGCAATTGCTCCTGTGGCAGCAGATCTAAGCGTTGGACCTACAAATGCAGTTTTTTTCTTCTTCTCAGCTAGGATATCAGAATCTTTCATCCTCTTAAGATTATCAGTATCATCCCAACGAGTGAAGTTTTTTCGTTTTAATATATAAATTGCCATAGATCCTAGTTATTAATTTCATTACCTCCCTGTTTAGGTTGGACTGCCTTTTCTTTAGAGTTCTGATACTTATATGCATCAGGATCTATTTTTTCCATCCCCTTTCTCATAGTATTCATAGCTTTAGTGTAAAGAACACTTCCTATTCCAATTGCAGGAGCTAATGCAACTATATTTGCCTTGGTGGGATGATTTTTTATCCAATTTCCAGCCTTGCTCAGAGAACTAATATTAGAATTTCCAAGACTCTTTCCAAAATTTTGTACATTCTTTGTCCCAAATGAACCGAAAGAGCCTATTTTCATAGCACCGCCAGAAAGTGTCCTGCCCCTATGAGAGTTGAATGTTTGCCAACCAGATTTAGTTTTCTGTGGAATACTTTTTATTGTGCTTCCAATACCTGACAAAATACTAAACTGTTTTTGTCCTTGTCCTGGTTTTAAGGGCTTTTTTAATTTAGGACTTGGTTGAGATGTCGCTGCTATTTGATTCTTCAGCTGCTTTTTCTCGGCTTGATAAGATAAAAGACGTGGTGCTTCGAAACCAAATGTGATCGCAGGACCTAAAGCTTTTCCTAAAACACTATAAGCTCTTTGTTGACTATTCTGTTGAACTAGGTTTCCAGAATTATCTACTCCGAGATTATTCTTTTTCATATCTCGCTGAATAAATTTATTAACTAAATAACCGGCTGCAGTAATTTTAGCAGCTCCTTTAATAGTTCCTTTTATGGAGGAATTTATACCAGCAGCTTTACATGCTTTTCCCAAATCTCTACCTGCAACTCTCAGCTTTGCCCAATTCGGATTCAGAGATGCATAATTTCTTTGTGAAAATAGAAATTCGCTTTCTTTTTTCTTCTTCTTTTGTTGCTCTATTGCTTGTTGATCTGGTGGAAGTAAAACTTCAGCAGCTTTCTGGGCTGTATCAGGACTATTCTTCTCTGCTATTTTATTTAGTAGCTCATTTTGTTTTTGAACCGCTCTAGTTTGTCGATCCTGTGCAGCAACCTGTTTTCCATTCATTTTCTCCTGTTTCTTCATCTGATTGCTACTTTGTATCATCTGAGCGCCAGTTGTACCAACCATAAGAGCTCCACTAGCTAATGCAATAGGAATACCAAAAGACTTTTCATACTGTCTACTTAATTCCCTAGTCTTCGCATTCATGGCCCTGGTTACTTTATCCATTTCCTCTATCGTAGCCTTTCCCTGCTTTTCTGCTTCTTTCCCCTCTTTATGAGTTTGAATCATTCCATATGCAGGCAAGCCAACGAGAAGACCATTTACGGCTAGATTTCCAGCAGACATTTTAGGGGATGCACTGAATATCTTTTTTCTAAATTTAGTCATCACCTTTAAATTAAGTAATATTTTATTGATCTTCGTAGCCTGAAGCTCTCTTAAGACCTTTACCAAGACCTTTTGTAGCGGCTGCACCAATACCGGCACCTATCAGCCAACCAAGGGGACCTCCAATTGCACTACCGATAACTCCAGTTCCCTGAAGAGCAGTTCCAATTGCACCTCCCAAATAGTGTCCGCCGAGAAGTCCACCACCAATAGCAGCAGGGGTAGAATCTAGTGCATTACCTACACCACCTGCTACGCCACCTGCAGTATCCTTCACGCCCTCTACAAGACTATAAGTCTTTCTTTTTAAAATATAAGTTGCCATATTATATTAATCGTCTTTTAAATCACTCCATCTAATTCCCCTGGATACTTCTAAACTCAATTTTCTTTGTTCCTTCCTAAGATCCCCTATTTTTGATAGCTCTCTATGAGAAGTTTCCATTCTTCCAAGTCTATCGAGATCTGTATCATATTTTCTTCCTCGAATAAAACCAGGAGAATTTGTATTTAGAATTTTTTGAGAGAATCTTTTAATTATCATGCATCCAGAAGTTTTATACTATAATTTAGTCCAAAGGGTAGATAATTAAGTGCATCTATTGCATCCCTAATAGTCTTAAACTCTAGAACTAGTGATCGTTTTGTCTTCGAATACTCAATGGCTTCACCTAGAATTTCTTGAACTTTTCTTCTAAATTCTATATTAGTGTAACCATCAGTACTAAATGTGGGTGGTGCACCACCCTTTTTATTATTATTATTGCCAAAAGTTTTTTCTCTTTCTGGCATTAAACTACCTTTCAGATTTAAAGATAAATTACCTAATTTTTGATCATAAACTTTCAAGCTAGGTAATCTAACCTCGTCAGGTAATTTTGCCTTCGCACCTATTTTCAAATACATTCGATATTTTTCCCTTCCGAACATAGAGGTGCTAATCGTAAATTTCTCAACTACGACATTATTTCCTCTTAAAATAGGAATCAATGCACTGCGGTTAATGATCGGAAATTTTTTTTGTCGATCACCGCCAGTCAATTTTAGAATTTCCTGATAGAGGGACTTCATTGCGTCGTATTCTGAGAACGTCTTTTCTCTGAAATGTATCATCTTTTCTTATCTACTATCGAAAGGTTATATTTTGTTCCTAAAACCGATATAACATCTAGAGCAATCCCAAGATGATCAGTTTCTGCAGTAACCGTTCTTTCTTTTTTATCAGTATTGGTAATTCTCATGCTACACAAATCACCTAGAAGCTTCTGTGTATAGGAATAAAATTCTTTATCCTTAACCGTAATCTGATAGTATCCATATTCATTTTGAACAAACTCCATAAGTACCATAGCTTTAGAGTTTATCCTACTAATCGGTTCTGCTTCTCTAGGAGTTATCGAATTATATGAAACGCCCTCTTTATCGAGATAATCTTTAGCGTCCTCAATAAGATTTACCTCTTTTGATTTTTTTGGTCTAAACGTTATCATTCGTTTCTCCTATTTTTAATTTGATTCTAATTTAGATACTATTTCTCCTAAGAATTTGTATCTAGTGTCGGGAACTTCATAAAAATAAAGTTCACACCTAAATTGACACTGTTCTGCAAAATTAGAATTATCATCTGCTTGGTACGTATGATTAAAATCTTCAGTAATTCCTTGCCATTTAACTGCTGCAGACCATCTCTCTCCGTACCTATCTGATGTCTTAAATTCCGTAAAGTTTGTCAGGAAGGTTACATTTTCATATCTATTTTTAAAGTCATGAAAAAGAACCATATCAGTAGTGTGAAGAGTAAATTCTACTGGTTGCTTATGACTAATTATATCACTGTCGTTTCTTCTAGGGTGACTATAATTAACAGGAGTCTGAATGAATTGATAAGTTATATAAGAAGTCTTACTTAAAGTCTGTTCTTTATTTAACCTAACTAATTCTATCCCATACTTCTCCAGCCTTCTTCTCAACTCTAAGATAAATTGATCTTGATAGTCTATTGATCTTATTCTATAATCATCATATCTTCTTCTCAATGAATAAATTGAAGTATTTTCCGATGTCAAAGTTATAGGTGAATCTTTTATGATGATTTTCGGAAAATTTCTCAATTCCCACTCTTTCCCTATCCTTTTTCCAACTGGTTTAAGGTAAAGAAGTTGGCCTGAATAAAAAAGATATTGAATAAATTCAGAATTTTTATAGTCATCCTTAGATATTACGAATACAGTCGAATCATACGTCTGAACTACCCGAGATTCACTATCATCAACTATTATTATATTAACTATATGTGAATCATGGGTTAATTTCTCCAGTTTTAGCCCATTAAGTTCAACGGTAGTTTTCCCCTGAGATATTTTTTTTGTTCCGGAGGTTGGAATCATTTTCATATCTCCCGAACCTACTAAGGGTATTCCTAGAGATACAGAAAGAGACTTCGCTGAGCTACCTGGAGAATATTGTATCTCTAAAACAGAAGATCCCGGATTCTCCATCATAGAATCATAAGAACCCTCCTTCACCTGAAAATAGTTACATTTAGAGGATGATATTCGAAGTCCCCTGTAAATTATCTCATTGAACATAAATATTTTATTTTTAGAAACTATTAATAATTTCTACAATACATTAAGGGGTTGGAGGTGTAGCATTTATCTGCACCATTCGCTGCAACCTATCCTTCATTTTGGTATTTACTGCAGAATTATCTAGCTTAGACACCTTATCTCCTACTTCTATGGAAGATTTAGTGAGATCTGCCTTTGCTTTATTAACCTCAGCTGAATTCCTCATGACAGATTGAACATCTTTTCCCCATAAACTTGTACCATTTACCTTTTCCAATTGGTTTTTTGCAAAAAGTTGGCCCGATCTTTTCGCTGCCTCGTCTGTTACGGTTTTTCCTGCAGCTGCTGCACTATCTTTTATAATGTTTGTTTGAGCATTAGCAAGACCCTTCATTCCGGCATTTTGCATCCCAGCACTATTTAAAGTCTTACCAGCACGCATTAAGAAAGTATTTGAACTTTTCTGAAGACCTGAGCCTAACATTCCTTTCTGTGCACCCATAAAACCAAGTGCGGCAGTTCCAGCAAGTGCTCCACCAATGGCAAGTTTTTTACCTAATCCCGAATTCTTATCATCACTCGAGAAGGTTCGTCTTTTCAATATATAAATTGCCATAATTACGTAATATTATTAATTAAGCCACCTATTTAATTGTATATCACCGGCTCTTTGTCCTATAGCAGTAGCTTTTTTTGTCAATTCTCCTGTGGTTAACTTTTTTGGATTATTAGTCTGTAATCTTTTTAGTGCAAAACTAGTATTTCCTTTTCCATAGCCTACAGAAGCAGTAGACATAGCATTATCACCAAATTTCTGAAGAGTTTTGTTATTATACTTTTGGCCAAATTTATTTATTGAAGATCCAATATTACCTAGGGCTTTATTTGTTCCTATCTGAGCTTTTGCACCAAATACTCCTCTCTGTGCACCGTATGCAGCAAGAGCAGTTCCACCGAGTACACCAGCACCAACTGCTAATTTCTTTCCAAAACTAGATTTTTTATTCTCTTGTGCAGGTTCAGTATAGACTTTTCTTTTTAAAATATAAGTTGCCATATATTAATCATCTTCATCTTTTCCTTTTCCTGTAAGGAAATTTCCTAGGCTTTTTCCTGCCTTTTTTATTTTTGTTTGTGTTGGTAGGGGGACAGGACTGATATCGTCAACCATCCCATCAATTCCCTCTCGAAGATCACCAACCATACCAAACTTTTTTGTCCTTTTTACTAACATGGTTAATCCTCTTCTTCTTTATTCCCCATATTTCCGGTTAAAGCATCTTTCGTAGCACCGGCAACCTTAGCGGTACCAATTCCTGCACCGATAAGAGCAGCTGTGCCCGTTAACGCAGCAGTACCTTTTGTGCCTGCCCAAATTCTTTGTCCAGTATTCATGGTAGCGCCCTTGCCATAACCCATCGATCGTCCAATGCTTTTAAGACCAAAAGTTGGTATACCGAAATTCTTTGTTCTTTTTACCAACATATTTAAATATTTAAAAATTTAGGGAGAGAAATAGAATATTTTGTATAAATTTTAGTATTCTTATTTCTCTCCCAGATTAGATTAAATCAATCTTATGTAATATTCTTCTTGAGAGAAATATTAAAGACCTAAACCAAAGGTTACTTTCTGAACGAGTTCAGGAGCCATGTAGCGAACACCTTCCTGATAGTAAATACCACTTGCCATTTGAGTTGGGTTGTTGTAGTTACCAATAGTTGGGGTGTCAGTCAAAGGCATATAGATACCACGAGCCAGAGGAGCCATTTGGCCGTCCTGAGTCTTGTGAATAGCATAGAATGTACCCTTGCCTTCTTCTTCCTGGATGTCAGTTGAACGAAGTACTGGAATACCATTGTACCAGCCAAGGAGGTCATTGATGTAAGTCATCTTAGTGTTCTTCTCCCACTTGCCGATGATACCACCCTTTTGGAACTGATTTGAAGCCTGGTTACCAGCTACATAAGCAGTAGTGTTAACACCCTTAACGGCCTTAGTTGCCAAAGAAGTTTCAACGTTGATCAGATAAGCATCGAACAAGTCTACTCTTGAACGATAATCGTAGAAAGTAGCCTGCATTTCAGCCTTAGTAAGATCAAGGTCAGTCATAACATCGCCACGATAACCATCCTCAAGAGTCTTAACCAACTTGTAGTTAATAGTCTTGGTGTAGATCTCGCGGAGCTTAGTGAACAAGAAGGTAGCCATGTCAGAACCAGTGGCCTTCTTCATTGCGCCGAGAGCTGCAATGTTATACTCAGCAACGAGCATATCAGGAACTGTGTTAAGAGCAATCTGTTGCATCTTAGCAATGAATCTCTTATCGTTTGCATGTGGACTGTCAGCACCCTTAGTGCAGCTAGGAGTACCAGTTACGTCTTCCTTACCTACGATCTTAATTGAAGTAGGAGCAGCAGCTAAATTGAACTCAACCTTACCGTTGAGGTAATTAACAGTACCGCTAGTCATAACGCCAGCAACTGCCATGAAAGAACCCTGACCATTATCGATCAATTCAGCCTTGCTACCGTCACCGTTCTCGATCTTAACGCGAATAGTACCGGGGATAAGCTTTCTACCAATGATAGAAGTAACCTGCTGAGCAGCATCTACATCGAGTTCAAAGTAACCCATAGTGTTGATGTCCTGATAGTTATCTGGACCCAGGTTAGGAATAACCTCACGAAGATCGGTTACACCAAGAACGTCGAACCAGTAGAACAGACCGTTAGGCTGATCAAAGTCGCGCTCAATTGACATATAGCCAGCAAAAGAGCTAACATAAGAAGCAACTGAAGCGTTGAAGTACTGAGTGCTCAGAAGTGGAGTCTCTGCATAGCCAGAGAAGGTCTTCTGGAAAAGGTTACCTTCGCCCATACCGAGCATTTCTCTCATCTCGTCATTACGAGAGAACATCTTTGCGTATTCACGGCCACGAAGATTAGCGTCTTCGTTAGAAACCGAGCTAGCCCTCAAAGCCGAAGCCATCTGAGGGGTATTCATAAGTTCATTATAGTAATTCATTGTGTAAATTAAGTAATTAATTCGTTTATGTTTTATATAATGAAGGCTCCTTGATTTCTCTCAGAGCCTTCGGGTTTATATTATTTCTTGAAATTGAGCCAAGTAGCTAATGTGTCTTCTGAGTCTGAGAAAGATTTCTCAGTAAACTGAGCTTCCTGAAGGTCTGGCTCTGCATCCTCTGCAGGAGCGGCTTTAGCTTCCATAATAGTAGCGGCAGCTTCCTCTGCAGCAGCCTTAATACTTTGAACAGCGGCAAGAGCTTTATCCTCTACCTCTTCTACAGTATGAGCAGCTGGAGCAACAGGATTACCGTTCTCGTCTACTTCTGCAGGTGCCTGAGCAGAAACTTCTTCAGCTGGAGCCTGTGGAGCAACAACGGGTTGAGCTACGGGAACAGCAACTGGTTTAACTGGAGCAGCCTGTGAGGCTTGTACATCAGCAAAGAACTTATCTAAGGTAGAATAGTGCTTCTCCTCAGATTCATAATTGTTCCACTCCTCTTTTGAAATGAAACCATCATGGTTCTTGTCGATTCTATCAAACTCATCAGTGCTCTTACCAGCTTTTCTCCACTCTTCCTTAGAAATTTGACCGTCCTTGTCCTCATCAACCTTGTCAAACTTATCTTCATCAACGTCTTCCTTATCCTCTACGGCAAGGTCTTCAGTCAACTTGTCAGCTTCCTCCTCAGAGATCTTAGTGAGTTCCATATCCTCTTCATCCTTAAGAACTGCCTTGGTGAATTCGCCAGTTTCTTTATCTTCTACTACAGCAGTTTCTGAATCTACTGGAGTAATTACTTCAGTATCATTCTCAATCTGCTCACCTTCCTCGATAGCCTTTTCAATTTCCTCTTGATCAGCTTCTTCAGAGAAGATTCTTTCCATATAGGCGGTAAATTCCTCACCCTTAGAGAAGAATCTGGTTTCAGCTTCGTTACAGAAACTGTATTCCTTTTCCTCTTCCTTCTCGTCTTCATCAACGTCTTCCTTATCCTCTACGGCAAGGTCTTCAGTCAACTTGTCAGCCTCTTTCTCTGATATCTTAGTGAGTTCCATATCGTCCTCATCTTTAAGGACGGCTTTAGTGAATTCACCAGTCTCTTTATCTTCTACTACGGCAGTCTCAGCATCTACTGGAGTAATTACTTCAGTGTCATTCTCGATCTGTTCGCCATCCTCAATAGCTTTTTCGATTTCGTCCTGATCGGCTTCCTCAGAGAAGATTCTTTCCATGTAGGCAGTAAATTCCTCACCTTTAGAGAAGAATCTGGTTTCAGCTTCGTTACAGAAAATACTGTATTCCTTTTCCTCTTCCTTCTCGTCTTCATCAACTGCACTATCCTCATCAACTGCAATATCCTGAGTTAAGTTCTCAGCTTCTTCTTCACTAATTGGATGAACATTGATAGTATCTTCGTCAATGATCTTAACCTTAGAGAAATCACCGTTCTCTTTATCTTCTACAACTGCAGTCTTAGAGTCAATTGGGGTAATGATTTCAGTGTCAGTCTCAATTTCATCTCCATTTTCGATTGCATCCTCGATTGCATTTTGTTCAGATTGCTCATTAAAGAGACGTTCCATGTAAGCATTTATTTCCTTACCTCTAGAGAAGAATTTAGTTTCAGTCTCATCACAGAAAACACTGTATTCTTTTTCTTCCTCATCATCTTTGGGGCACTCACATTCAGCCTTACCACACTCTGGGCAAGTTTCTTCCTCATCATCATCTGCGAGAGGCTTAAACTCGTCTGACTCTACCTCCATTACTTTGAGGTCACTGGTAAGATCATCAAACTCTTCTTCATCAATCTGCTCAAGGCGAACATCATCACCTGAAATAGTAGCCTTGGTAAACTCATCATTTACTTTATCCTCTACTACTGCAGTCTGAGCATCGACTGGAGTGATTATTAATTCATCTGTTTCAATCTCATCTCCCTCACGAACAGCATCCTCAATTTCATCTTGAAGATCAGAAATTGAATTAACTGCGTCAGAGAATAATTTGCACATAACGGCAGTATTATTCGAGAAAATTCTAGTTGCAAATACTGGTGCACCTACAAAATCCGAATATTCCTTCTGAAGCTCTGGTTCCTCTTCAGGATCAACATTGGCACCAAGACCATCAATTAAACGCATGGCATAATCACGAGCATCTTCTTGATTATCAAAAATCTCAACTGCATCTACACCATCCTCAGTTAACTGATTTTTAAGTTGCTCTGCGCTATCTTCGTCGTACTCCTGAGCATCAACAATAATGTGATCGTAAGGTTGAACACCAACTACAAAGAGGGGCATGTAACCTTCTGGAGCATCTTCATTGCTAAAATTCTTGCTATCTAATTCAGTTACAGTCATATCATCATCATCTAAAACAACCTTTGCCTGATCACCAGTAGTTTCATTGGTAACCACTACAGCATTGTCCTCATCTTCTAGTTTTTCAATCTTAAGATCACCTACTTTTGCAGTTTCCTCTGATTCAATTACCTCAGAGAAAATTCTTTCGCAGAACTCCTGATCACTAAAGATCTTGCTAACTACAGCATTGTTTGTTATTACGCTAAACTCTCTCTCCTCATCCTGATGTTCTTCATCAGTTTCAACAATAGACTTCTCATGACCTGCTTCAGGATTGAGACCGCCGCATTCTAGATTAGGAGAAATAACGCAACCTTCTTTGAAATGGTCTTCTACATGTTCGTCAGGAGCACCAACCTGATTACCCTCATGAACTCCATCCTCTGACGGGTGAAGGAACTTTTCCAGTTGTTCATCCGGAACAGCGATCAAGTCATAGGTATCAGCTTCGTCAGTAGCCTTCTGAGCAATAGTAACTTCACCATTTTCCTTGTCGGTAATAGCAACATCGCCATTGTCGTTAGCTCTTTCATATCTTACTTCTTCGGTATCAACTACGCCATTTTTCTGTGCATTCTTGATATCGTTATCTACTTGATTAGCCAGTTCTTCGTCTTTATTCGAGAACATGACTTCCATAAATCTTGTTAAAGCCATTATTATTTATTAATTATTATTTGATTACCATTTAAAATAATTACACCATTATCTACCAAGATATCTATAATATTCTCGGGAGCATCTGGGTAACGATTTCTTAAGATATCCATGAATTGCTTAATTCCCATACTCTTATTTCCATATTCATAATGAAGATCAGAAATAATACTAGAATCTTCAACCCACGAAGTATCACAGAACTGACTCTCACGTGGAATAATACCATGAGCTTTCTTAATTAAAATAATGCCCTTTTCTGGTATATTTCCTCCTGCTTCAAGTCGTTCAATTATATCGGGTTTTGGATAATTTCCTTCAACAATATCTTTGTCTAAGTCCATTATCTTAGTAACCTGAACTATTAATTTAGAAAAAGTTTTTTCCATAGCATATGCAGATCCAGAAATTTCTACTTTATCTCCCTGCATATTAGCAAAACCCTTTTCTAACATATATTCAGATTTATCACTGAATGTTTTTTCAAATTCAGCTTTTGTCATTGATTTGCCTGAAAATTCCTTAAGACTTTTCTCATAAGGGCTAAGGAAAATGCTAAACTCTCTTTCCTCTGTTCTAACTGGTTCTGGTACCTGTGGCTCCGAGTAAGGAATAAACTTAATCCTCATCCTTGTTCCTCCACAGTTTGGGCAAATCATGTGAGAAGGGTGTTCTGCACTTTCAACCTGTGCGCCGCAGTCTTGACAAATTAAAGTTCTCAACTGCATTCCCTCTTCCCCATTTCTTTCCTCGGAGAATAATTTCTTTCGAGGAGTTGTACTAAATAATTTCAATCTTTTCATTCCTTTCCTTCCTCCTCGTTTTCAATGTTTTCTTCTACATCCAAGTTTTCAGGCATGGGTGAAGATCCAAATACTTCATCCACCATTGATTGTGTAAATTCTGTATATGCCTCTTGAAGTTTCTTCATGCGCATAGGACTGAGATAACCTTTTTTATTTATCTCAATCATTGCCATCTTATAGGGAATCTGCAACTTCTGGGCTGCTACTCTCACCTGTTTTCCTAAAGAACTGCCACCAATTAAAACATTGATTTGCTTTCCATTAGTTACATCACTAGTAATCTGTTTAAAAATATCCAAACAGTCAGATGTAAACATGGATTTTAAAATCCTAAGTTCTTCTGGATCCATTCTCTCTTGACCACCTAATTGTTTAACTAATTGTTTGTAGTCTAAGAAAAGACGACGGAATCTCATTCTTGGTGAGAATTTAGCAAAACGAAGTCTTTCTCTAACTGTTGCAGCAGAGAAGGTCTTTTCTTCCTCCACCTTCTCATCCGATACTTCCCCAATGAATTCTGCGCTACTATTTGCACTAAATTCCTTTGCTTTAAGGATTGTATATTTTCCTTCTATCTTACTCGACTTAGCAATATCCTGTACACCGAACTGAGAGAGATCTGAGAAAGTTTTAACCTTCATTCCTTCATATTTAACATCTTCATTTCCCTCAGAAAAAGTCCTAACTCGGTCCTCTACATCGGCGATCAAGTTACCTTCATCATCCTCAACAGAAACAACCTGAGCTTTCTTCCAAGAAGGATTAAGAGTTAAATCGAATCCCTTTAGGTTTACCATTTTCTTAAGAATATCTCCATTTGTTGTACTATCCCAATATCCTAAGATAACAGCAGAACATCCAATTAAGCAACCACTTGAGAGAAGTCCCTTGAGACGCTTAATATTCTCTGCTGCTTGAGTATCAAAATTCTTTTCATCTAAAGTTTTAGCATAAGCGTACAACCAACCATCACTACCACATTCAAGACCAGTGACATAGTGAGTTGGAGCAGCTTCGCCAACAATTATCATCAAATCATCCTTTCCGACCGTCTTCGATACTGCCGGATTAAGATTTTTCGTACCTGTTCCCACGTTTCTAGGATAATGACTCATAGTACCAAGCATAGAATGAGAAGCTATGGCATTTTTATAAGTCTCTGTTGCCATAAATTGCTCAACTATCTCTCGGCTTATCCTACTAGAATCACTTGCGGGTTCATTAAACGAAAGAAGTTTTACTTTAAATTGCATATCTTTGTATGAATTATATCATTAAACAACCTGACTGCTAAGTACTATATTTAGTCTTAATCTCGCTAGCCAGTAAATCTTTTTTATTTTGGTTCTATATTCTCCAAAGTCAAGGGGAATATAGAAAACTTTTAATGCTAAACTCTTTTCAATAAGCCTTGTGCAAGTGTCGATAATTTCGACTTTTGAAATACGGGTGCATTCGCCCGGACTGCATCAAGCTTGTTTTTTGCTCTATTCTCTAGCTGTTTTCTAGTTAAACCTAGTTTTTTTAAATTCCTCTGCCTCAAATTTTGTATTTGATATCTAGATTTTCCAGCTCCAGCATTTTCCAAACCTCTTTGTGCAATCCACCTTGATTGTTGTATATCACCCTTAATTAAATTGTCATTACTACGAAGACCTCCTTTAGATATCGTTTTATAAAAATCATTAGTAGCTTTTTGCTCACCACTAGCTATTTCCCGTACAGTAAAACGCGTATCCGGACTTTGTGCTAATACCCCAAGGGTTTTCCCCGGTTTATTTCTCATACGAGTTGCAGCGTTGCTAAATTCCTTATTTCTTAATATTATCATATTTTTAATACCCCTCCTCTAAAGGAAATATCGGGGTGTTTTTATTATTAAACGTTTTATTTCATTGGATATCTCCCTCTCATTAAAGAGAGAAACTTTAAATTATAGTTTCGGGAGATATATAAACAAGAATATTATCTTGCTTGGTTATGTCTGTACCATTTCTTCTTGAACTCGTCCTTAGACATTTCACCATCAAGCATAGCGAGACGATCAGCCTTTCTTGCATAGTAATCGTCATAAGTACCGCCGCCACCAGACTTGCGAATCTTATTTCTAAGTGCTCTGGCACCACGATCACCAAAATAGCCAGCAGCTGTACCTGCAGCAGCACCGCCCATAGCACCAAGAGCTGCACCAGACTTGCCACCAAGCGCGTGACCAATGATACCGCCATGTACTGCACCAACAGCGCCAGTAATACCACCACGAATTTTTGATGATAATTTACCTTTGCCCTTTTCTTTTGAAAGATGCTCACGACGTGCTTTACGAAGTTTCTTAATAGTGAGTGGGTTCTTATCTTTTACGTTTGCAATAAGATCTGAATAGTTCAATCCCTCGTAGTTATCTACAGAGTCTTTCTTTGTGGTAGAAAATAATCTCTCCTCACCATTCTCATCAAGAGCAACACTAAAAACTTTTCTTCTAATATACATAATTGATTTGTTTAGTGGTTTAAATTATTTCTTAAAAACTTTTCTAACGCCCTTCATGATCTTATCGGCAGGCTTTTGGAGACTCTTACCTTGACGCAACATCTTACCTGCATCCTTAGAAACATTTTTCATCTTACCAGCAACCTTCAATGCTTTTTCCGCTAATTTAGGGTTGGTCTGAATTTCCTCAAGACGTGCTAATTCTTTAGAGGTCATACCCTTGACATCACGGTTCAGTAAATTAATAGCCTCACCTAATTGTTGTTTCTTAGCACCGATTTTCTTAGCTCCAGCAATACCAGCTGCGCCTACACCTGCAAGAGCTCCGGTAGCGATAGCAGCTTTCTTTCCCTTAGGAAGATCCTTCTTCTCTTTAGTAACTACTTCATTTGTAGAAAATAATCTTTCTTCACCATTCTCGTCAAGAGCAATACTGAAAACTTTTCTTCTAATATACATATTAAATACACTGTTTAGTTGGGATCTTTTTGTTATATAAATTAAATCATTTAGACCCTTATCCCAACTAAATTAAATCTATAATAGAGCCTAAATGAAAAATTATCTTAAATTACTATTTACATTACTTCTTGGCATTCCAACAGGTTGAATTGCTTTTGGACGAGTTTTATATAAAGAGGTATTTTTAACACCTGCCTCGTTATTATTTCTATTCTCTTCCTTTCTTGCTTGAATTCTTGCTCTATTTTGAGCATCCTTCTCTTCCTGCTCCATCTTTTGCATCTGAACCATACTCCTTCGTCTAGATATTTCATCCTTAAGTAGAAGCTGAGACTTTTGATGCTGAATTTCAATCTGTTGTCGTCTGAGCCTAGCCTGCTCTAACTGAAGGTCTCTCATAGTTAGTTCACCATTGTTGGTATCCCCAACCATTTGCATTTGCTGAGGATTATTAACTTGAGTAAGAGATGGATTCTTCTGTTGAGCCTGAGCCATCATCGACTGTTCTTGAACAGTTCCTGGGAGAGTATTAACGGCAAATAATTTACTTCTCTTTATTAACATCCTCTTTTTCCTCCTTTAATCTCTTTTTGAGTTTATGATGAGCATAAGAAGAGACACCTGCCACGCCTAAACCTGCTAGAGCTGCTGGACCGAGAACTTTATTATGGTGAAGAGTTTTTGTATTTCCCTTAGATTTTAAATACAAATTCATTAGATGCGCTCCACCTGCTATCCCTCCGGTTGCATACCCGGCAGTTTCAAGGTTTCTAGTTAAATCGAGAAGTTCTTCCCTTCTTTCCCTCTGTTTCTCTTTATCTCTCTTTGTTATCATATACGTTCTTCTTCATTTGGTGGAATTAACGTGCTAGGATCAATTCCCTGTTGTTCGCACATTGCACTAAATTTCGCCTGAGCAAAATTAGAGTACATTGTTATAGTTTCATCGGTTATCATAGATTCCGTGTTTGGATCGATATCTTTTATTAATCCTTGAATATAACCTAAAAATGATTTTGGATCAATTAAAGGAGTAGCTGCCTCCATAACTTGAAGTGCGTTAGTTAAGATACCAGAGATTCCATTAACAAGACCTGATATTGATTCGCTCTGATTGATTTGATTGTTATACTCAACACTAGTTTTCTCTGATATATGAAGCTGAACACGACCTGGATCTAAATCATCATTATAGAGAATTTTATAAAGATTAATCACCAAATCCTGAACCGACTCTTTTATACCTACCATAAAACCAGTCACCCTAGAATTAGCTCGTTCTGACTGTTGAAGAATTTGCCATTTCGAACCACTAGTAGAATCAAGTATAGTAGCAGGTATTCCTAAAGGACTAAGAACCGCAGCTCTACAATTATCAAGAGACTGCATTATATCTAAAAGCTTGTCCGATAATTTGTCTAAGGGAAGCATCGAATTCTTATTTCCCATAGTTGCATTATAGTCGGGTACAAACTTAGCGGATTGAGATAATGCATTCTCAATAAAAGAGATTGCATCAAACTGGCTTGTTAAGAAAGAGGCTAGTTCATTTGTATTATTTGCTAACTTAGTAGTTCGAGCACATAGTTCCTTTGCTGTTTCCAAGGGAACTGATTTATCGAACTGAAGTAGAAATAGTTGCGTTGAACTAAGATCACGAAGAGAAATAAGTGATACTAAGAGCTCTTTTATAATTAACTCTTTTACTTTTAATATTAATGAGTAAAATAAAGGTTCTCCAGCACTATATGAATGCTGACTAAGTACTTTTTTTCTATTCGAATTATCTTCCTTCTTTCCAAAAGTCGGCTTTATCTTCTTATCTTGCTTGTTCTTTTCATCCAAATCATTAATCAGACGAAGACTGTTTGATCCTAAATTGAAAGCTTCCTCTCTGGGGATTTCATAAATTTTTCCATCTTCTCCCCTGGCTAGGTAAGACTCCTCCATTTCACCATCTTTATTCCTAGTCTTCTTAGTGACAACAGAAACAGGATCATATAATTCTTCTAATCTAAACTTAAGATGCCCCAGTTCATCTCTCGACTTCAAAAGCATCCCAGAGTATTGACCATAGAACACCATCTCTTTTACGTGATCTCTAATATAGGTCAATATATTTAGGTCTTTTATTAAGATCTCATTAATTCTTTCCGTCTTAGCTTCATCCTGATTGCCTTCCTCATCAACTATTGTAATTAACTGTTTTCCATTATCCTCTAAGAAATTAATTACATAATCAGTAAAGAAATTAGTGGCTAGCTTAACAACATCTAATAATTGATAACCCTTTAATTCATCAACTCTCTCATAATAGAGGGATAAGAGGTTCGAGGGAGAAGATGAACCTAATAGTGGACTTCTTCTGTTACCTTGTCCCCACTTTCCCGCTCCACCTGTAGAACCTATCTGAGAGTATCCACCAGATCCACGAAATATGTTAGACCTAAGTGGGACTCTGGATGCCCCTACTGCGAAAGAGCCGAATATTTTTTGAAATATTCCTTCACTTTTCTTCATAAATTTTCAGTATATATTTTACATTTAGATATCTCCCCCTCATTAAAGAAATAGTCTCTCAGGACAGGGAGAATATAGTTTATTTTTTGTTATTTTCCAAACTCACTGAGTCTCTTCTTAGCGTCTTCAGCAATTTTCTCTTTTGTCTTGAAATCCTCCACTTCTTCCGTGAAAGTTTTCTCTTTTAATTTTCCACACATATCTTTAAAACTTTATTTATTAGTTTCTGGATCCCCATTTAAGGGAGAACTCTAAGAGCTCGTCCAGAATTTTCTTTAATTAGCCCTTTGCATATACAAAAGAAAGGATAATTAAAAGGCTAACTACAATACCAACAGCTGAGTAAATTACACTACCCCAACTGAACTTAGCCTGTGGGTTTCTGGCATCTGCAATGATATCAGCAACTTCTGCTGAAATGCCACTACCCAAAACAGCTACGATACCACCTGCAAGGCCGCCACCAGTATGAAAACCAATTACGCCCCAAAACAGGGTAAGTACGAAAAATACAAGTGCTCTTAAAATTCCGCTCATAACTTAAAATTATTTATTATTATTAAATTTATTAGCATGATAAGCCGCCAAAGCTTTCTCTGCACTTTCCTTGCTAGAATACTTTGGTTGCCACCACAGCTTTCTATCTATTGCAATAATTCCCCAATTTCCATCGGGTCTTTTTTGAACTACCCCATCATTTTTTGCCTTTTCGAGATCCTCTTTGCTGACGGGAAGCCTTCTTTTTACTAACATATTTACTATTTAATAATCTGGCACCATCTATGTACCCTTTAACAACAGTTCTAAATCGATGGGTTGATTTTCTCAACACATCATCACTCTCAAGCTTATTATTAAGATCTTCAATAGGAGAAATTACTTTATCATCTACTACCTGAATACTTTTTACATATGTATTTCCTAAAACAGGCTGATATGAGAAAGTTTTAGACATTCTGCTCATCCTGTTAGCTGCCATGGTAGCAAGTCTATTCTCTTTTGTAAGATCACCCATAGGAATAGTGCTATTCAAATTGCCCGTGCTACTAGTAATATCTGGTGCAGGAGGAATTTTGGGACCTCCGCCAGAGGTAGTATTTATGGCGGCAGCATTAGAGGAATTTTCCTTTGGGGGAGTTGTTTTCATATTTCCCTTTTCAAAATCCGAAGCAGCCGTTGTAACAGTAAATATCTTTCTCCTTTTTATAATCATAGCTCTTTATCTCTATTCTTTTTATATTTTCGCGCAGCAAGAGTTAAACCAGTGCCGGCAGCAGCTATTGCTAAACCAGTCGGAGCTACTTTTTTCAATTTACTAGCTCTTCTACTTTCCAGAGTCTTAAAATTTTTCTTAAGATTATCTTCTAAGCCTTGAATATACCCAGCTCTTTGTCCATCTGCCTCAGCCTTCTTTTTTAAGAAGTCGTTGACTAATCTTCTCCTCTTAAAACCTTTAAAGATTCCTTTAGTATTCTGAAGACTTTCATTTAAATTATTACTTTCTTGAAGTATATTCTTGACGTAATTATTTTCGTTTTTTCTTAGTGCATTTGTAGCTTCCTGAACTAGTTTGTTCTTCTTTCGCTGCATCCTTGAATTAACTAAGGCTGTCTTTCCAGTATAATATCCCCCAGCCGCTAAAGCTGTTGCACCAAGTCCAGCCGCAGTCATTTCATTAGTTCTTCTCTTTCTCTTCTTTTGCTCTTCGTAAGGAATATAAGACTTTCCTAACTCTGCGAGCTTAGTTTCGGAAGTATTAGAATAACTTTTTCGTCTTAACGTTATCATATTTATCAATGTAAAGTTTAACGGCTATTTCACTTACAATAAAGTAAGATGAAATAGAGATTAATTTTTATTTTCTTTTTTCTTACTAATAAAGTGATTAGCAAGTGCGGCACCTGTACCTATTGCAGCAAGACCAATACCTGCATTTCGACCAACCTTTATATTTCGTTTAAGGATCTCTGGACTAATCTTTCCAGCCTTTGCTAAATTCAGGGCAGTCTTCTTAGACGTGTGATACATTGATAGTCCGCCTAATCCAGCAGCTCCTACGTAACCTGCAGTTTTGAGGTTTCTCTTTGTGTTTTGCGATAGTCCCTTTTTCTCTTCTTCTCCTAATGCAAAACACTTATTTCTTAATACTATCATTTCTTTTTATTTTAAAATATACTTTCTAACATACTCTGAATCGCCTGACCTGATTCTTCTCTGGCTGAACGATATAAAGAATTAATAGCAGATAACTGTTTCTTAACACCACCGCCACCTTCTTCTAAGTATTCAGAATATTTCTCATAACAGGCCCAGAGAGAACCAACCACTGCATCTGCTATATCTTTTGTACCTGGTTTTTCACCAACTCGATCAGAATAATCAAACTCAAATGAAGAGCTAAATTCTGGATGGTCGATTTTTATGTGAGACCCATCTTTTCCATTCGACACTATTTTAAGTTCAGAACATTCACGCAAGAGAGTTTTATTATATACCATAGTAGCTCTCTCTGAATTCACAATATTCTTAAACATAAAATAAGGTTCAGTTGTTTTATCAACGGAAATCACTTTATACTTTATACCCGCTCTTTCACAGCTCTGGAATAAACCGGCGCTAGCAAAACCATCGGCACTGACATGAATATCATAATCAAGCGAAAGTCTCTGAACTAACTGGAATAAGTGGTCAAGTGAGGTTTTCTGTCCATCTTTTCTACTTAGACCTAAGATAATAGGGAATCTAAATTTAGGGTAAGGTGTTTTATCAAACTTATCCTTACTAATTACTTCCCCATCGTAATGACAGATACTAATACCCGTTATATCCTTCACTAGACCAATATCGAAGTGAATAAATAACGTCAATCCCTTTGGCACACGGAATAGCATGTGTGATATTCTATTATACAGACTATCGGATAGGTCAAAGAAATCGATGTCCTTTATAATGTCATCACATAAATTAGGAATGGTACAACAATTAACGAGATGAGATATCGAACCGTTGAAGAAGAGTTCCTTCCCTGAATATGGAAAACCGGCCAAGTCTTGAAGTGACCTAACTGGATCTAACATGAAGTTTCTCTTAACCTGAATTGGACAACTAATTATTCTATCCTTATCAAGTTCTTTCCTATCTTCTTCCTCTTCGATGACATGCGGAGATCTAACCGAATCACCACGATAGAAATCAAAAGTTAATCCTTCGCTCTCATTATATAGTTCAGGTCTAGCTACCCAATGTGAAAATTTAGCAAGGAACAATTCATCCTCGGGAACAGCCTCTTCAAATTTATCCGCCACCGAATGATCTGCATCTTTCGCCGACGAGTCAAGTACCACCGATCCAAAAGTAAAACGTTTGGCAATGAAACGAGATTGATAACGGATCAGAGTTTCACTCATCTTAGACATCGCATCGGAAGGTTTCCAGAATCCAATCTCACTTAGAACTGAGAAGATTAGCTGAGTACCTATGACGCTACCCACTGCCTTAGGGCCGCTTGAGATAAATCGAATAGCGGGATTATGATATAAATTCTTAAAATAAGGACTAACATCAAAAATTCCCCTAAAATACTGAACAAAGTCTTTATGAGCCGTTTGTTCATTAGCATGGAAGAAACCAAATGCCAACTTAACACCACCTGCCAAACCAAGAGATCTAAGACAATCAACACAACAATCAAGTCTATGATAAGTATAAAGACCCATTAATTTTGCCATAGTTGATTTACCAGATCCAATACAACCACCAAATGACACATATGGAGTTTTTGTTGTAATAGGAGTTGGGTAAATTTCTTTTCCACAGTCTTTCCAAATTTGAAAGATTGATTTCCCCTGATTTGTTATTTGTGGTGAACCTAGAAAATAGTCATCACATAAGAATTGTTCAAATGTACAAGGGAGATGATCCATTCCTAGAAGTTTTGCACCCACTAAGAGTTTTTCACTCTCAGTTAACTTTGTATATTGTGCCTTTATATTCATAGACCCCAAGGACTTTGTAGGGTCCGTGTGATCTACAAAATTATTCATATTTTCTTAAACTACACTATTTAATACACTTTCTCGTATTGCCTTTTTTGCCTTTGCTGAATTTTCTAGCAAGTTTTCCCTACAGCGTCTTCTGTGATAGGCTAAATCTTGGGGTCTCATATTCAAAAATCCATGGATTGGCCCTAAAATACGTCTACCCGAATGTATCTTTCCTTCCAAAACTCCCTCAGTAAAAGGAAGACGATAAGAAGATTTTATAGCCTTTACATTCCCCTTTCTCCAAAGAAACTCTGTTCTATTTACCATGTCATTATCTAGTCCCCTTAACTGAACTGCAAGATATCTTCGTTTATCTCTTAGTGCTTTTTGTTGAGCAGGAGTTAATCCCCTGTAGTCAGCAAAAGTAAATAATTTTCTCTTTACTATCATAATATATTATTCAAATAAATAAGTCCTAAAACTCCCAAATTTTATCATCTACGGTATGGAATTCGTGGATCAGCATACGAGGGATAATATGAAGAATATGGATAATTATATCTCAAATACCTTGTAATATCCATAACATATGGTGAATGAGAAAGTCTATTAGATAATAATGGGGCATTTCTTAATTGACGACCGCCCCCCATATTAGATCTCGGAGGCCTTGTTTTAATTAAATTTATTAATCGATTAGTAAGCGCATAATCATGACGTCTATCTCCAGTATTAGGATTATAGTAACGATTACCGTTAGGATTGCCATATAATCTAGTATTAATTTCCGGCGCAATCCACCTATAAGGAGAAAGATTCATGGCGCCTTTAAGATCTGCATAATTCATTGTCAGATAGGCAGAAACCATATTACTACTACCAGCCTTAGGGGCAGAGTTCACGTATTTATGATACCAACCCTTACTTTTGTCTAACAAATTAAGCGATTCATTAGAGGCCCATTCCCTTGTCCAAGTTTTTGGTTTAAGATTGGCGGCCTTATTCATTTCATGAGCTAGTCTCGGATAATGAATAAGTGGTCTCGATACGTATTTTTTGAGCGGCTCACGAACATACGGAGTTACAATTTTATTAGTAAAAGGTTGAGCTATTTTTTCCTCAAACAGACCTTTGCCACTATTTATATATGTCGATCCTTTGCTAGCTAGGTTAGTTACCGTAGGTCTTACTCCACTCGTTAATCCTCGAGCACCAGCTTCCGCATAAAGATATGGCTTTACAACAAGCTTATCAACGCCCTTGTTGAACGCGTTCTTTGCATAATTAGTAGCAGCACCGGGAAGACGGGTTAGGATTGCCGCTTGAGCCGGATTTAAAAATTTTCCAAATTGGGTAGATATCTTACCACCTATATACTTTCTTGCTTGATTAGTATATTTACTAACATATCCACCTGTAGCATCAATGATAGATCCTATTCCACTATTTATTTTACTGAATGTATTAGGTGCAATACTATTTCCTAGATAACGCATAGTATTTCCTGTCTGCTTCCAAGCCCATTTACCAAACTTTGGGCCAAGAATATCAGCCAGGCCTGTTACAGTAGCATCTTTTGCAAATCCGGATAATCCAGTGTCTACTTTTATCTCCTTCATTTCAGAGAGAGACGTATCATTTAATATATTACTAAGATACTTTGCCATTTCACGATCAGTGGCTGACCAAGTAGACTGACGCTTTCTCAGATCCGACAAATCTTTGCTTGCCTGTGTTCTAATATTCTCTCTCCACCAATTTTCTCTTTTATCGTAATTAACTCCACGTGTATTATTATATAAATCTTTTCCCCAATGCCAGCCCAAACCAGCAGCAACAGATTTTGAATTTTTTGACCAAACTGCTATATCTGCTAAAACATTGATACCCTTATTTGCATAATCAAGCATCGTATGCAAAAATCCCGGATCTTTATATTTATTATAGGTCTGATAATATACACTGTTTAAAAGTCCTGCTTTTTTAAGAAGATCCATATTTACCTTCTGATTGGGACTAAATAACTTAGGAGTAGGTACCGCCGGAGATGATGAACTCGTAGGAAGTTTCAAAGCCCCCCGATTCTTTCCAGGAGTGTTAAAAACAACTTTATTTGTTTTTGGATCTATGTAATAAATCGGGTTTTGGGGCGCAGCTTTTTTTCTATTCCAAGGTAAATAAGGATTATTGTTGAAACTATTTCTACTGTTATTCATCAGTTGGGCATTTTTCCAAGCCTGAGTACCTGGGATCGCCCACCCATAAGGATTTCTTGGAACTGCCATATTAACTATTCTCCTTTCTAAATAATTTCATAAACTCATCTATGGTTCTTTGTGCATCGGGATCACCAAGATCGACATCAGTTTCATCCTCTGCTATTTTCTTTAATTCTAGACTATCACCAGTTATTTCTATTTCATTCTTCAATTGACTAAGTTGATCAATATACTGAATTAACTTCTCAACTACTATGAAATAATCTGCACTAGATAATCCTTCATTTCCAAATAATCTCTGTGGATCTAATACCCAATCGATGGTAAGGGATAGTTTTTGAATTAAATGAAGATATAAGATGGGTTTTATTGATTTATATAGTTTCGATACATATAATTCAAGAATTCGGCGAGATTTATCATCACTAACTAGGACTAAGGATTTTGATAAGTCCTGGAGATTTAAATGAAGATTAAGGCCGTATTCTTTATTGTAATTTGATAAAACTTGATTCAATGAATTTTCCATCTCTTTAACTTTAAGAGATGTTTGATTCTTTGCTATTGCACTCGCATCTAAGATCATATTCTTAGCAGCACTAGGAAGAATTGGTGCTCCAGTGACTATTGATTTTAACTCGCCGGGATCCATTTCCTCTACTACTGCATCATCTATATAATCACCTTGGACATCAACCTTCCCTTCTTTTTGAAGCAGTTCCTTTTTAAATTCAGGATCTGCAAAAGGATTGATTGCTTCCATACACTTTAATAATTATTTTATATAATTAGACCTACCCCTCCCATTGAAAGGAAGTCCCAAAATTAGACGGGGAAGGTTATATATTGATTAGCGCTTACTGTTTCTAAGTACTAGGTTTTTCAATCTAGTGAAACCTTTATTATATTTCTTTGCTATTGATCTCTCAGCATCTTTTGCTAAGTTATCATAAAACATTTGAGATCTCCAAGCAGTATTTGCGCGATAATGTGAATCACCAACTTTTTTGGCAATTTGAGCAGTTTCATTAATGGCTTGTCTAGACTGATTTAAACCCTGTGCTAGATTATTTCTTCTAACCCTTAATTCCTCGGCAGCCTGATTTCCATACCTTTTCGCAAAATCTCCATAATTGAAGAATAATTTATTTCTTAATACTATCATATTAATCCCTCCTGCAATGCTTGTCGTCTAGCAGCATTTAAACTTCTCTTATTTTGAACAGCAATGGTATTTTTCCCCATTCCATCAACTGCCTTACTTAATCCATTCTGTGTACCATTCTGGATATTTCTAGCAGCCTCTCGAATATTTTTTATAGTATGTCTTGCTTGAACTCTATCTGCAATTCCCTCAATATTGTTTAATGAATTGCTTATATTTCTTTGACCGCCTCTTTTTAAACCAGCAACAACACCACGAAGACCCCTTCGACTACCTGGCTCTAATGCAGTTTGTTCTAGGGAAGGCAATAATTTAAGCCCATACTTTAGATTTGCTTTCTTTAATGCCCCTCTTCTAGCTGCACAGGTAAAATTTTTATTTCTCAGTATAATCATCTTTCCTCTATTAAATTTTGTAGTTAAATAAAAGGTGTCTCAATGCAGGAGTCGGGTGAAAAAGGGAATAACCTATATCCCTAATCCAATTCCTCAAGCTAGACCTGCATTGGACACTCCCCTGAAAATCTATGATTTCATATTGTAGAGGAAAAAATGAAAAATATATGTTTCCTCTGTATATAAGGAAAAATTAAAAATAAGGGAAAAAAGATGGGGGATTTAACGTTAAAAAATGTTTCAAATGTTAATAAAACATAGAATTTAGCATCTAAGTGTTAAAATGGAAGAAAAGTTTTATCAAGTTAGGAGAAACCCCGAAGAAGAATTTAAGGAAATTTCGGGTAATTTAGGGACAAAATTAAAAAGAAAACTGGAGATTTAATAAAAACAAAATCTAAAATTAAGAGATTTTGTCCAGATTCCGATAAAATGAATTCAATAGAGGAAATTTGTAGAGAAATATAAATATAGTTAAATTTTTATTTTCCTCACTTTCCTTATATATATGATACAGCCAGGAAAAAATATAATTTATGATTCAAGTCAAGAAAGAGTAAGTTTAGAATATCTTTTAGCTCATACCAATAAAAGATATAGTGAACTCTTAAAAACTATTAAGCATGTAGATACAAGTTTAAACTTACAGGGAACTACTTGGAGAATACAAGGCTATATTCCCCTAGAAGACTTCAAAGATATCGGTGGGGGATTGAGTTTAATTTTAAAATTCTCTGCTTACATCGGAATAACAAAAGAGGGATTAGAAATATGGTCACTGGAACTAGAATATGTCCCGTGATACCCTTATAAGTAACAGATAGTTTCATTTTAGGTAAATTTGTAAAACTAACTCGGATCTGAGAAAGATGTGAGTTAGTTATTTTTTTTCTATCCGCTAAATCTAAAATCCTATCATACCCTTATATGCAGAGATAATTAAAACTTATTATATTAATGAAACTTTTTTATTAAATGAGCAAAAAAACATCAACAAAGAAGAGTTATGTTTACTTGGCAGCAGAGGTAGATAAAAAAGGCAACCACATACACTACAAGATCGGTTGCTCTACCCAAGTAGAAAAGCGAGTAAATGGAAAAATCACGAGTGACAACGGGAATGACATCATCCTGTTGAAAAAGAAAGAAGGTGATCGCGAATTAGAGAGATACCTGATCTACACTCGATATAAAAAGTATCGAATCCACGGAGAATGGTTTTTACCAGATAAATTTATTTTCGCGGATTTTGATTCGGTCATCAAACCAGACGATGCAAAAGTTCTTATTGAGAATTATGAAAATGCACTGGACGAGAGTGGCCGAAGGCAGAAAGTTGAAAAAATTACTAAGATCTCCAAGAGAGAGATCAAGAAAGTGATGAAGAACTGCGGAGGATACACGTTGAAGCTTGAGGGCGGAGCACGTCATTTTATTGACATTAAGAAAGCCGTCAAGAATAACGTTCCCCTGCTTACACCTTCATACAACCGCGTGCACGGTCCCGATCAACAGAGGACCGGCAAGAGTATAAGTCTGTATGGATCACAAGGTCCACTGATGGTTATTACGCCTATCATGGCGGATGCAGCCGGAATAGAATACAGACATTTTGATGGAACCAAGTGTTCCGCATCAGATAAGAAGACAGGTTTGGTCATCGTCGATGGTAATGGACGAGTAGATTACTTACTCAAAGTCCCATTTGAATATTGGCCAAAAACCTTAATCGCGAGCTTTCCTGTAGAAGATTGTTTGGGCTATTACGATATTGCAAAAATAATTCAGGAAGTTAACGTAAACACGAAGCCCTGGCATACCGCAGATTATAATTTAATGAGAGCGATTGAAAGGGGCCCACATCCGATGTTTGATTCAATCCAAGAAGCAAGAGCTAAAGGATATCCTTATAGCACAGCTTGTATAATCTATACGCTGAGGGATAATATTAAGAAGAGCACTATTCTTGGAACGAAAGACAACGACGAACTTGCTGAAAACTATAAATACGCATTAATCGTCCACGAAGAGATGGTTAAGAAGTTTGGCGAGGGAAAAGACGGAGTGATTAAATCCATTAAGATATCTAAGTTAATTAGAGATCAATGGAATAAGTTTGTGGCATCTAGCGATGCCGATACAGCAACTAAGAGGATCTGTGAGTTCATAAGATCCATTTCTAAAGATGTAGTTGAGAGAATGCGAGAAGCAACTCCAACGACTACCAAGGAAGGGTTGAGAGTAACTCGAGATGAGGTACGTGAAAAAGAATTTTCGGTTGCCTTTGATATGTTCATTCATAAATAGATCTTCTAAAGTTTAGCTTAAGGAAGGAGGGATTCGTATTATCCCCCTTCTTTTTCTTTCCCCCTACACCCTTATATGCAGAGATAATTAATAATTTACTAATAAAAACAAAAATACTATGACGACAACAATTAATCTAATTGCAGCCGGAGCTGCCGGTGCACACGTTGGTCAATACAGTGTTGCCAATAAGAAGGATCTCATTCTTGCTATTCAACAGGGATGGGATTATGCCCAAAGCGATCCCTCAATGTGGGACGCTCAGGAGATGGAAGTCCACGTTCCTGGTAAGGGATACGTAGGAAGTGATTGGAACATCCCAGCAATCTGTGAGAAGCTGGGACTTGAATAAAAAAAGTGGGGAATTAACTCCCTTCTTTTTTTATTTCACTCATGAGGGTTTTGAAAGAAAACCACAATACTAAGGAGTTTCCCTGAGCGAAAGCAATAAAAAAATAAAAAGAATTCCTATCTATCTCAGACTGGAATTCTACTTTGGCAAACATTAGAAAAAATTTTCAATGATTCTTCATATATAAGAGTATGAAGGGATTTAATTACGAAGTCGAGTTTTCCGATAATGAACCTCACCTCGAAGCTCAAGCGAGAGAGGTGATGGTGAATAGGAAAATGAGTTAAATGAAGAGGTTCTAACGAGACTTTGAGTGAAACGAAAAGGGGAGTAGGTTCTCTGAATGAATTATAAAGAAAAGAATTATAATATTCCATTCAAAGAACCTTAACAGATCCTCATTTCATTCGGATCCTTATAAGAACCTTTTCATTCAACTCTTCCTTCTATTTTTCTTATCTGTCCTCTTTGAGAGAGGCCAGGAAAAATATCAGAAAGAGGCTTCGCGAATAAAATAAAAAGATTTTCTAAAAAATATGATATATATATATTATATAAGTATTTCCCTCAAAGTTCCAATAAAATTAGAAAAATTTACTAAAAAAGGAGGTCATTTCCTAATACATAATTAGGGATACTCCTAACTTAATTTGATTAATTTTTAATATAAATTTTATGAACAAAACAGTAATACAAATACCGAAGGGAATAAGATACATCTCGGATTTTGAAGAAAAGTATGGATTTCACTTAGAAGAATACCCATATATTTTAGATAAAAAATTGCCAGGTTGTGGGTTTACTACTTGGGTTCTCACTAACTCTCAAAATATCATTCTAGCTAGTCCTAGAAAGATGTTAATGAGAAATAAAAAGGATCAGTTAGGCGATAGTATTTTCTTAGTAAATCTTCAATCGGTTGAACTAGATATAGACAAGGATTTAAATAAAAATACAAAAAGTAGTCAATCCAATAATTATATTCCAGTTTATGATAGAGCAGAATTAAAAGCAAATCTATCAGAGTATATGTTGAAACGACAAGCAAAACAACTCCCTTGGAAAATAGTAGTAACTTATGATTCTTATCGAAAAGTAAAGGAACTTTTGGAGGAGTTAAATATATTTCAAGAGTTCTATACTATCGTCGATGAGATGCAGAGTTTATGGGTTGATGTACGTTTTAAGCCTAGCACTGAGATAGAGTTTGTTGAATTACTAAAGACTGTTCAAAGGGTATGCTATGTTTCTGCTACCCCCATGATGGAAGAATATTTAGATTTAGTAGACTATTTCAATGTATTACCTTATCATGAATTCGATTGGATTACCTTGGAACCGGATAGAGTAAAGGTTCCTAATATAATACCTAGAACACTTAAAAGCATTAACTTAGCTGCAAAATCTATTATCCTTCCATATAAAGAAGGAAAATTTGAAAGTAAACTTCTGGAGAATCCTGAAACGGGGGAGATGGTAAATATAGAGTCTAGGGAGGCAGTTATATATATTAATTCTGTCACTAATATAATAGGTATCATTAAAGCCTGTGGATTAAAACCGGAAGAAGTAAATATTCTCTGCTCTGATACACCTAATAATGTAAAAAGAATTGAAACTAGATTGAATAAAAAGAGACAGGGAATAATATATAGCATTGGTCGTGTTCCTACTAGAAATGAACCTAGGAAGATGTTTACTTTCTGCACCAGAACTGTTTATCTTGGGGCTGATTTTTACAGTGACAATGCTAGGACATTTATTTTCAGTGACGCCAATATAGATACATTAGCAGTGGATGTTGTTCTCGATCTTCCTCAAATCTTAGGTAGACAAAGGTTAATAGAAAATCCATGGAAAGATGAAGCGACTATCTATGTAAAGCCGACTATGAGATATAAAGCGATGAGTGAAGAAGATTTTAATAAAGAACTAGAAAGAAAATTAAAAGAAACACAGGATTTATTGACTTCTTATGAGAACACTCCCGATGACGCAAAGTTAAGTTTAGTTAGTCGTCTTGAAACTATAGCTAAAGATTATAATTATCGAGATGACTATGTATCCGTCAATCGTCACGCAGGATCTCAGCCAGTCCCTGTCTTTAATAATCTTGTTGCTATTGCAGAGAAAAGAGCCTTCGATATTCAACAAAAGGATTATGTTGATCGTGTTATGATTCTTAATAGAATAGCATCCAGTGGTTTTAATATAGTTACTAGACATAATGATACAATTCAAGATTTTCTTTATAGGCTTAACGAAATAAAGGGAACACGAAATAGACTCGAATTCATCTGTAATAACTGTTCTAAGTTTTCTAAATCAGAACAGGAGGCTATTTTTGCCGAAATTTCAACCTTTTATAGAAACTTTTATTTGGGATTAGGTCCAGACAGATGTAAAGCGCTTAGTTATAATTATACACTTCTAAATAAAGAGTATAATACTAAGTTCTTTGATGTGGATTTAGTGAAGGAAAAGATTTTAGGAAAATTTCTAGAGGGGAGTAAATATTCGACGTCGAATATAAAATCAATCCTAAAAGATCTCTACTCTGAATTAGGTTATAAAAAGACACCTAAAGCCAGTGATCTAGAGGAGTATTTTGAATTGAAAAAGATTAAGACTAAAGATCAATCTGGGAAATGGGTTAATGGTTTTGAATTATTAAAAAAGAGACTGTGACACCCATAGAATCCTTATATATGAAGCATATTCACTTTGTTAATACAATTTCCTAACCAAACCTGAGATGGGCTAGGTTAGGTCTTTTTTTGTCCCTCCCATACCCTTATATATGTGATAATTAAATTATTCTAAAAACAAACTAAAAAATAAGAAAAATGAAAGAAGAATTAGCTTGGAAAATTTATAATTTTATAAATTCCTGGAAAGCAGGCAAGTTTGGAGAAATTAGCCTACAAGAGGCTTTAGACTCAAATACAGACTTTGACATTACAATTATGGGGTCAAGTATGTTGCGAGTAATTCCTTTTAAAGAACTACTGGATTTAGTCGCAAACGTGGATTATATAGTTCACGAATCTTATCCTATTCGCTTTAAAGTAAAAAATAATGAAGAGATAGTTAATTACGAGTGTGGTATAGCTGTTTGTGACAAAAACGTAAGTGAAGATTTAATAAATGACGAACTAGAAGCACAGTATTTAACTCGTCTTGAAAATATAAAAGAGAGATCTGTACTATTGGCACAGAATCCTGATGACATGTACTATGAAGAGATAGAGAAAGACTTGAGAGAGAAATGTAATATAACGGACGATTCCATTATTATCTTTGAAGATGATGTGAGTTTTACGGGAGAAAGGCCGTACTTACTTTATGGATCAAATAAAGAATTACAGTTAATTTATGACCCGGATGACGACGAAGATATTGAGTCTTGATAGGAGAAGAGGAGAGGGTTTAAACTTCTCCTTTTCTTTTTTTCATCCCCACATATCCTTATAAATGAATTAATTATAAATATTTTACACATGAAAGAAGATTTTATATACAAATTTAGTGAGGAAGATTATTTTCAGAATCACATAGATGTTTGTCATCTGAAGGAAGTTTACACGTTCGATAAGTACCTCCCAATCGATAAGATTCTTGAGATCTTCGAGGGAATTAAGAAAGAGTGGGAAGGAAAAGATGCAGAGTTTTGTTTCGATTTCTACGATACCGATGACAGTGTGACGCTTAGTGCTAAATACTGGGAACCGGAAACAGAGGAACAATTCACTAATAGACGAGCGAAAGAACTTTTTGATAAGCAGCAGGAGATTAATAAATTGAAATATCTAATGCTGACTTATCCAGATTATGCAGAAAATTTTATGAAAACTATTAAATCTGAGAAAGATGAAGATAACAATTAAACTTCAGGTTGAAATGGAATTCGACAGCTCTTTATCAGCTTTCCTTGATTTTGACGAACCAGGGAAAGAGGAGTTAAAAGAGATGGTAAAAGATTCCGTTGAGGATTATCTCTTATCTGAATGCATTGGCTATCAGAATGAGAATAAACTTAAAGTAACTGTGACGTAATGGTCCTATACTTTATAATATCCCTGATAAACGTATTCTTACATATAGTTAGAAGTATTTTAGTAATTAAAGCAGGAAAATTCGTAGCTTCTCTGTCTAATTGCATCTGTTATACCTTCTCGGCTGTGGTAATAAAATTCATTGCCGAAAGTGACTTAATGGTTGCAATAATAGTACAGGCGACAACTAACTTCTTTGGTTGTTACTTAGCTATGATATTCTGCGATAAAATATTAAAGAAAAAACACAATGAAGAATTTTAAAGATTTTAAAGAGCGATTGAAAGTATGTTGGCATGTGCTAACTAAACAGAATTACGCATTTTTTGCAGTAAATGAAAATGCACTGGTCTTTGATGATAATGGTAACTACGATCACGTTCATGAAAGTGGAGTAGCGTCATATTCAAGTGTCCTTAACTCTTGGTTTTATAAGACTAGTGATGGAAAAAAGAAAACCTTCGGGTGGTTTTTCTGGGGATCTATTAAAGATTTCGCACAGTCGGAGGAACAAAAATACGAAGAGTCCGATGGAAACAGACGATCTGAAGAATCTGATTGATGAACTTTGGGAACGACGACAATCTGAGCCGAAAACATCAATAAAGATCGAAGATGGCGAGGAAGAGAGTAGATTAAAAGTTATCTATGCCGCAGGAGTGATTGATTACTTGATAAAGAGTAGTAAAGAAAATCGAATTCGTGAAGAGAAGATCATTCAAGCTACCTGCGATTGGATAAGGAAGCATGATTATTTTGGAAAAGATCATGCTAAAACAGTAATCGAAGTCTACAAAAATTACATTCGAGAGATAATTAATTGTCTATTGAATGAAATTAAAGTACAAGGAGATCTAAGAGATGATAAGGAAAGACGATGAATATTTCGGACTATCATAGAAAACAAAACGAAAGAGAAGAACGGCAGGGATTATCTTGCTTAGGTTGGATTTTCCTTGCTTTCCTAGTATACTGTTTAATTATATTATTATGAAAAATAAAAAGAAAAGAGATAGAGGAATAGCTTTTGGAAAGATATGGACAAAAGAGGATGATGGATTTTGGAGTATCGAATTCCGCTTCCTACCTAGCATCACATTATATCTGAACGGCTATAAATTTAAAGGCGGCGTTGATGATTATCAGCTTACCTTTAGTTGGCTGTTATGGTATGTACAGCTCTACTCATTTGAAGTAGAAGATTGGGAGGACGAGGTATGAATGATTACAAAAAGATCATTAAGTGTATAGGATTTTTCCTCTTGGGATTATTAATTGGTTATTTAATAATTAATCTAATAATATTATGACAGAAGAAGAAAGAAAATTAGTACTTAAGGATATATGTTCGAGGTTACCGTATGATATTATTGTTAAAGATGAGTATGGCGACTATATAGAAGTAAACATCTATACAGCAAATCTTGAACATTTAATAGATAGAGTGTCAGAAGGTATTGTTAAAATGGTTCTTCGCCCAATGTCAAGCATGACGGATGAGGAAAAGAAAGAATTTGAAGAGATTTTTAAAGGTTCTTTTCAATATTTCAATAGCAGTATAATATCTGACAGCCGAATATATGATAGAAATGAGGCAGTATTTGTCGGAGAGGAAAAATGTGGAGAACTTATTGATTGGCTCAATAAGAAAATGTTTGATTTCAGAAGACTTATCCTTAAAGATCTTGCATTAAGTACAGAAGAGTATAACCCTTATGTTGAAAATAAAGATATGAAACAAGAACATAAATTTAAAGTTGGTGACCGAATTACTAATGGTCGATATACAAGACTTGTTGTGGGTATTAATTCTGATCATCCTTGGTATATGTTCAAAGATGGCACATCAAAGCGTATAAGGGATATTGATAAAAAATATTATCTAATAGAAAATAAAGATTTAAAGACTATGGATAAAGAAACCGCACTCCAGGCAGCAAATCTTATGTATGACATTGAACATACCGAAGAATTAATTGATGATCTTAACGATATGATAGCAACTAAGGAGTATTTAAATACTACTTCCTATCTCGTAAGAATTCTCAGTGATGCTTGTCAGAGATGTAGAGAGTATAAAAAACAATTAGAAGAAGAACTTGAAAAATTATAGATATGACGGAGAAAGATAAAAAAGCAAAACAGAGAGTAGACGATGAAGTAGATCTTAGAATAAAAATATCTAAACTTCTAAGAGACTTCTCGAAAAAATACGATGTTGAATTAACTCACATTGATATAAGAAAAAATGAGTTCTATCCAAGTACATCGGGTTCACAACCTCCGATGTATGTTATGGATCTATACTGGAGATTCGATTATCTTGGTCATTAAAGAAGAAACTTTATATGAAATCAGAAGAAAGCATGAAACTAGAAGAAAAAGAACTATTACTTCGAGACCTTTGTGGGAGATTACCTTATCAAGTTAAAGTAAGTGTAAATGGCGGTAAAGAGCCATGGACTTTAAGGGGCATGTTTGAAGGTGATCATACTGGTATGGTGTTAATTTTAGAGCCGCCATTTCCATCAAAAGATGTGTATCCAAAAACATCAAATTGGCAGTTATCACAATGTAAACCCTACCTCCGTCCAATGGAAAGTATGAAGTTGGAAGAATATTATGAACTTGAAGAATTAGTTAGAACAGAAAATTCAAATTTAAATCTTGATGATACTACTGCAAGAGTTACAATTGACTGGTTCAACAAGAATATGTTTGATTACCGAGGTCTCATTCCTAAAGACCTTGCATTAAGTACAGAAGAGTATAACCCTTATAAAAAATAAAATTATGGGAAAAGAAGTTAAAATAACCCCTCCAGAGGGATATGAAATTGATAAAGAAAACTCTACTTTTGAGTGTATTAAATTTAAACCTGTTGCAAAAAAGAAGTGGAGAGGTGCTTATGACTCATTAGTTAGCGGATATCTTATAGAGACTGATTCTAATATACGTCATTGGACAGATCTTAGTGAAGGTGGCGAGAATATTAATATCTTTGCTACCGAGAAACAAGCCAAGTCTGCCCTTGCTATGGCACAAATTAGTCAAATCATGGCTAATGATGATAGATTTGGTGGTGTTGTTACTGATGAAGAGTGGAAAGATACAACTCTTAAATTTGTAATTAATAGAGTAAGAAACACAATAAATAAAGCTGCTTTTGGAGATAGCTATGAGTTTCTTTCTTTTCACACTCAAGAACAACGTGATTTATTCCTCGAAGAAAACGAGGACTTGATTAAAGATTATTTAATGATTGATTAATATGAGACCAAGAGAATTAATGATTGGAGATTATGTCATTCGTAAGAATGTACCGAATGAAATCTTGATAGTTGACACGATAGATTCAATCAGAGATATAGTGTATCTTGATTTGGATGGGTTGGGTATAACTGAAAAGATAGAAAACATTGAACCTATTCCGCTCACAGCTGAAATCCTTGAGAAGAATGGGTTTACAGGAGGTGAGTATAAAAGTTGGACGGGAGACGTTTGGTACTTAGAAGAGGAGGGATTCAGAAAAATAGGCTTGACTATGAGCAGAAAAGAGTCAACGTTGTGGGGAGAGAAAATAAAACCCCTCTATCCAGATTCTATCGGCCATAAGTTTGCAGTACCAAATATCAAATTTGTTCATCAACTTCAACACTCGCTAAGGCTGTGTGGTATTAATAAGGAGATTGAGATATGAAACTATTACAAATTATTTGTGGATTATTTGGACATAAGTGGGCATTCTACACTAAAGGACAGATGTGTAAGCGATGCGGCAAAAAGAAAAACATGGATAAATGGTACTACGAAATTAAAGAAGACAATAAACAAAACGAACAGATTATTAAACTTCAAGATTATGGAGAAATTTAATGTAGCAAATTTTTTAGAGAACGCTCCTATAGGACTTGTACTATATTCAAAGTTCTTAGGTGAGCAGGTAGAGTTCAATAAGGTTATTCTTCATGAGTTCTCAGAGTATGAAGGTTCTCAGCATATCATTGAGTGTCTCAAGTATGATAATGATGGCAATCTTGATGATGAGAAGGTATTCTTTGATGCTTATGGGAGAATTAAGACAAGTTTCTACGGGAATATCATTGGTACTGATGTTGACCTGATGCCTGACGATGTAAATGAATGGAATGATGCTGGTATCTGCGCACTTATTAGTGAAAATTCTATGTGTGTCGACAAGGTGCTCATGGATAGGTTTGACCCAGATGATGATTTAGAATCTCCTTGGTTCATTGGTAATACTGCTATGTGGAGTTTTGATAATGCATTCGACAATGACTGGTCAAGTGTAAGATTCCATAAGTTTGACTTTAGCAATGTTCGCTTTGCCACTGAAGAGGAGACTCAAGAATTTTTTGATATATTACATAAGTATGGTTCTGATTTCAAGGATGGTAAGCCAATTAAAGATGGTAAGGATGCTGAACCAGAATGCAGAAATGCTGATAAAGAACAATTCTTTAATGCGCTGACCGATATATGTGACGCTTGGAAAGGAACAATTCCTGACCATGACTTCCAGGAAGTACTATTCAAATTTGATACAGAGGTGGTTTTACCGGAACTTAAGAAAGCATTTGGTTGGAACTCTGAAATCATAAAATAAAGATTGAGATATGACATTTATAATTATTTCATTAGCAATTGGTGTTGCATATTTTGGCCTTTACTGGTTAATTTCAGAGGAGATTAAAGACCATAAATATGAAGTTATGAATAAGCTCAAATTGATTGAGAAACAGAATAATCTGTTACGAGAAGAAGTCAACGAGTTACGATCCCAGCTTGATGACACGTGGACAGATGTAAAGGTGATTAAGAATAATGTTAAGAATAATATTAATAAGGAATGACACAAGAACAAAAAGAAAAAATACGCAATATATTATATAATAACAAGTGTATTGCTGATTATAAAGAAGAAGATCCCTTTGTTGGAATATACTTCAGTGACTTGATTGACTTATTAGAAGATTATAAACTTGACTTAATAAATGCGATAGATTATGAACCAAGACCAATTTAATGAAATAAAGATTGAGATATGAAACTTATAACATATATATATGCTATAATTATATGTTCTATATTATCTCTTATTGTAATAATGCTTCTTATTATCGGCTTTCCATTTGCTGTTATTGTTGAAGTTATAACTTTTATTAAAGAAGCTATTTCAGAGGATGGATTTGAACATGGTGTTTGGCTTAAGCTATGTAAAGATTGTTTTATGTACATTAAACACGTGTATTGTTTAATTATTAATAGTCCTTATGAAGATTAAGATATGAAAAGTTATACTAACATAGAAGAATCAAAGAAGTTGGCTGAGATACTGCCACCTGAGAGTGCAGATATGTGTTGGGGCATAAGTGATGAAACATTAAAATGGAAAACATTTCCATATTTATTGCCTTGGCGTGATTATACAGCAAAGGAACATTATCTTCCCTGTTGGTCACTTGCTGCACTGCTTGACCAATTAGATGATGTGATATGTGACAAAAATGGATATGAATATAAATTAGAGATCATTAAAGAAGGTGTGCAGTATTATTTAGTTTATGAGGGGATGCTTGATGCTGCATGTTATGAAACTTCTGTATTTGATGATCTCATTGATGCTTGCATTGAAATGATTTTTATACTTAAAGAAAAAGATTTAATATGAAGATAAAATACATGAAAGGTAAAAGAAACAGATATAAATTTCCAATAGGTATTTATATTTCTAAAATTCCTATTTATCCTTTAAATGATGGTAAGATTGAAAGTTATCATAAAAATATGAGAACAATAAACTTTAGAATTAAAAGAAATGTTTATACTATTTTTATAAAAATATGAACAAGATTTGCACAGACATAGAACAATCTAAGAAACTTATTGAGTTAGGCATTGATGTCAATACTGCGGATATGATGTGGGATGATTGGAGTCTTATTGATGAAGGATGGAAATCAATTGTTGGTTACTATCCTGAAATCGAAAAAGATTATGGAAGAAAATGCTATCCTGCTTGGTCGCTTGCGGCATTGCTTGAACAATTTGAAGATACAGTGGGATTAGCAAAAGATTATGGATTATGGTTTTGCTATGATAACAGAAAATCATATTGTTCAAAGCATTATGATAACCCTGTTGATGCTGCTGTTGAAATGTTTAATAAACTCAAAGAAAAAGATTTGTTATGAAACCAGAAGAAGAAATCAAACAAGAACAGGATAATATTGCCCGTGCTAGAATTATGGCATGTAAACAGTGCAGATATTATTATACTGGATGCATGTTTTTTGGCTGTTGTGCAATTTATAATTATCATATGCAACAGATTCATGAACTTGAAAAAGAAAGAAAATCAAAATGACAAGAGAAGAAAAAGACTTGGTACTCCATGACCTCTGTGCGAGGTTGCCTTATAGGGTAATTGGAGAATATTCTTGGAAAGGAAATGAACCTTATAATAGAGAATTAACAGGTTCTCTATTTGACGAATTAAAATCTTCATGGGATTCGACGGAAGACAGTGAATTTTTGCCTTACCTCCGTCCAATGTCAAGTATGACCGAGGAAGAGAAGAAAGAATATCAATCTCTATGTGTAATACATTCTGACCATGATGCTGATGATAATGTCACTTATTATTATTTTGATACCGTTGAGTCGTTTGACTATCTTAATAAGAATATGTTTGACTACCGAGGTCTCATTGATAAAGACCTTGCATTAAGTACTGAGATATATAACCCTTATTATAAAGATTGAATTATGGATGATGATTGGAACGTTAAACAAATTGTAGGTTTTGTGCTTATGATTTTCAGTGGGTTGGTAGGACTTGTAGCACTTATAGTTCTCTTATGCAAATTTTTAAGAGGAGAAATTGTTGGAGGTATATTGCTTGTGTTGATGATGATAACAGGAATCTATCTCTGGAAGAAAGGTTCAAAAGAAAATAATAAAAAAGATTGAGAAATGGTAAGCAAAGAAAAACGAGATGAGGTTTTTGAACATAACAAACCTTATCTGAAGGACAAGGATACAATGGAAGACTTGCTTCCAATCTGTGAGAGGTGTGAACAATGGTGTGGCAAGGAGCACGACTTTGAGGATTGCCGAAATCAACCATGTTTTGAACTGTGGTTGAGTAACGAATACTTGGAGTGGTGTGAATCATTTAAATAATCCCAATTAAAATTGATATTATGGACTACGAAAGAAAATACAAAGAGGCTCTTGAGAGAGCATCAAAGATTTGTAATAGTGATTTTGAACCAAATGATAAATCAATATTATGTTCTATTATCTTCCCCGAACTCAAAGAGAGCGAGGACGAGAAGACAAGGAAAGACCTTACTGAATTTATTAAGAGTGCTTCAGGTGGATTCTTAAACTCTACAATACCGTGCAAAACATTCGGAGAATGGCTCGAATGGCTTGAAAAGCAAGGTAAAAAGTCTGTAAATATAGATGTTGAATCTATGGTAAGTTCATATGAACAAAGACTTGAAAGTCAAGGTGGTACAAAGTATACTCCTCTTGTTAATATGCGCTTAACTGCTTTTAGACATGGTGTTGAAAATGTATTAGATGAACTAAATTTAAAGAAACTTGAAAAGCAAGCTGAAAAAAAGCCTGCTGATAAGGTTGAACCAAAGTTTAAGGTTGGTGATTGGATTATTGCCACCGGTGAAGTGGTTTATCAAATAAAAGATATTCAAGGTCCAAATGTTACTCTTATAGAGCCAAACGGAGATGAAAGTATTTTTGACATAAGTGTTTTAGATGACGCAAAGTTATGGACAATCGCTGACGTAAAAGATGGCGATGTGCTTGTTGATGAGGACAATAACATAGGTCTTTATTTAGAAGAAAAGGATGATGTATATTGGCATTCTTGCATTTATCTTGGTTGCGATAATTGTCTTCGTGGCTTTAGTATAGGCGGTTATCATAAGCATAAAAATACTAAACCAGCAACTAAAGAGCAACGTGACCTGTTATTTCAGAAAATGAAAGAAGCGGGTTACGAATGGGACAGTGAGAAGAAAGAATTGAAGAAAATTGAGCCAAAGAAAGTTAATGCCAATAAGGTAATTAATTGGGTTAATCCCGATAAGGTAATTGAATGGCTGAAAGGTAGGATAAGAGAGACGAAAGAATATTTTGGTGAACATGGTGTATATTACGATACCCATTTGACATTACCTTATAGTTCTATTGAAGACCTTATTAATGATTTTAAGGAAGATTTCGGACTATGACAGAAGAAGAATTAATGATTGGTGACCTTGTACAAGTAAATGACGAAGTATGTAAGGTTATATCAATATCGTATTTTGACATTGGGATATCTGACAGTAAAGAAGATTTCTACAATGAGCATATTGATAACATTAAGCCCATTCCTCTTACCACAGAAATCTTGGAGAAAAACTTCGACTCCGAGAAAGTTGACTTCGAGGGACGTCATATCAGCACACGATACACTG
>Ga0326513_10000254_pt1 | contig 42942 bp, 25 predicted proteins | sample 2_2465_0518_D_FD_203654 | JGI IMG/M metagenome (GOLD analysis project Ga0326513, IMG submission 203654) | Bovine rumen microbial communities from UC Davis, California, United States - 2_2465_0518 | ecosystem: Host-associated > Mammals > Digestive system > Stomach > Rumen | place: USA... | reverse complement strand
TAGCGAAACCAAAGATACAGCCGCTGTTGCTTGTGACCAATTCACATGGGACCGCACCGGAAAGACTTATACCGAAAGCGGAAAACATCAATATAAAGGCAAGACAAAAGATGGTTGCGATTTGATCGTAAATCTTGACCTCACAATCAACCATAGCGAAACCAAAGATACTGCCGCCGTTGCCTGCGACCAATTCACATGGGACCGCACCGGAGAAACTTATACCGAAGGTGGTGAGAAAATTTATAATGGTAAAACAAAAGATGGTTGTGATTTGACCGTAAAACTTGACCTTACTATCAATAGTAGTGATTCTAAAGATACTATAGCCGCAGAATGTGACCAATTCACATGGGACAGGACAGGTGAAACTTATACAGAAAGCGGAAAATATCAATATAATGGCAAAACAGCCGCCGGTTGTGATTTTATTGTCTATCTTGATTTAACTATTCGTAAGAGAGATACCCTTGAATATAATGTCAGCGTTTGTCCGGAAGAGCCATACGAATGGCATGGTAATACTTACTACACACCGGGCAACTATCAACATAAGGAAATTTCTAAACTCCCTCCCTATTGCGATTCTATTGAGATTTTACATCTCTCACACTATAAGGACTATAAGACTAAATTCAAAACTATAGCAGATCCTGTAGTGGCATGCGATTCTTACACATGGGAAGGTACGACATATACTACATCCGGCTCATATACCCAAACTCTTAAAACTATTCATGGTTGCGATTCTGTTGTTACCCTACCACTAACAATCAACTACACTAAGCGTGAAACCATAAATAGAGAAATATGCTTTGGCGAGACCTTTACATTAGGAAAACAAAAATGCAAAACGACAGGCACTTATGAGGAAACATTTGTGTCTTACCAAAACTGCGATTCAATTGTTACTCTTAATCTGACTGTCAAACCATTGCTGACAGATACTTTGAAAGTTATGCTTTGTCCGGGCAAGAGCAGAGTAGTATATGATGTATTCAATGGCAACAAACCTATCTATGTCTCTAAAGCCGGTGAAAACAAATTAACCCTGACCGCAGCCGATGGTTGCGATTCGTTGCTCGTTGTTAATGTTGGTTTGTATTCTAATGAACCCGTACATGTTTATGACACAATTTGCCAAAATCAAACTTATTATCGCGAAAGTACAGGTGAGGTATTTTCTGATCTGACTGTCGGAGATCATGAGTTCTCGTTCTACCCATTGTATTCAGAATATAATTGCGAATACACTGAAGTCCTGCACCTGAGAGTCAATCCAACCTATACAAAGAATGTGTTTGACACTATATGTCAAAATGATGTATATTCATGGGAAGGGTCTATATATAATAGTACTACGCATGATACCAAAAATTTACATTCTATACATGGTTGCGATAGCATCGTAACCTTATATCTGCAGGTATGGCCTACCTATAATAAAACCGACTATCGTGTGCTTTGTGAAGGCGAGAGTTTCGTTTGGGGTGATTACAACATTCCATCTGTCAAACCAAGCGATTCAGGTACTTATACCAATGTGTTCCAAACAATTCATGGTTGCGATTCTACTGTTATGCTCACTCTTGTGGTCAATCCAATCTATAACCATTCCTTTGACGTTACTATTTGTGACAACGAAGTATATCCATGGCAAGGCGATGCTTATAAGTATGAAGGAAAACGTGATATAACAGATACCAAAGTCTTGCGTACTATACATGATTGTGATAGTGTCGTAACAATGAATCTTCACTTCAATCCTACCAAATCAAGTGAGTTTAGTGCTACTATATGCGACAATGAAACTTATGAATGGAACGGTAAGTCATATAATATTGCTGACGACTATGTGCAAACACTGACTACGTCACTTGGTTGCGATAGTGTTGTAACTCTTCATCTTAATGTCAATCCAACATACAATATTCAGTGGGCAGATACTATCCTTAATGAAGAAACGCTTACGTGGGAAGGCACAACATACAATGAAGGTGGAGCATATTCTAAAACTCTTGTTACCAAGAATGGTTGCGATAGTGTGGTTACTCTCAATCTGACTAAAAATATATTCGACATTACTGAGGTAGGGCATACAGATATATGTATTGAGAGTGACTCTGCCGGTTTCTTTACGTTCCAAGTCGTAAAAGGTGATATTGATTATATTCAACTCGTGTTCTCCGAAGAATTACGTAGTCAGAAAGTGAAGAACCAAAAAGTACAAGTTAATGGTAGTCATCAAAGTATTACGGTTGAAGTACCAATGCATGTGCGAGCAGGTGTTTATTCAATGACAGCCGATTATTATTTCAGAGGGCATAAAGTATATACTCAAGATGTGCTGTTCAATGTGCTCTATCCGTCGTCAGTATTATTGCAAAAATGGAATGACTTTATCGGTGTTCAGACCTATAATTATAATGGCGGGTATAATTTTACTAAATTTGAGTGGTACAAAAATGGTCAATTGCTTGTAGGGCAAACAGGCTCGTATATCTATCAGCCTTTAGAGCAAGGTGCTGTATATAATGCCTTATTGACCGATGACCGTGGTTATAAACTATTCACATGTCCGCTTATCGCTGTCAATAAAGATGATATAACTCTTTATCCTACCGTAGTACGCAAAGCGGGAGCAATGAAATTGCATACTTCGCAACCTGGCACCTTGTATGTCTATGACGCAACAGGCAAACTTGTGCAAAGACATGATTGTGAGAGTGGCGACACACAATTATCAGCACCATCACAACCCGGCATGTATGTGGTCAAAGTTATCCTTTCCGACAACCAAACCGAGAAAACATATAAAGTCGTAGTGCAATAGTTTTTAGATTGACATATCAATGTATGGCCATTGCACGTTGATGTATCAATGAATTTTGGTATTGCTTGCGGACGTATCAATGTAGGGGCGTTGCTTGTGGACGTATCAATGTGTTGGGTATTGCTCGTGGATATATCAATCAATGTATGGGCGTTGCAAATTGATGTATCAATGTATGGGTGTTGCAAATTGGTGTATCAATGTAGTGGCGTTGCTTATGGACGTATCAATGAATGGGCATTGCAAATTGGTGTATCAATGTATGGGTGTTGCAAATTTGTGTATCAATGTAGGGGCGTTGCTTATGGACGTATCAATGTGTTGGGTATTGCTCGTGGATATATCAATCAATGTATGGGCGTTGCAAATTGGTGTATCAATGTATGGGCGTTGCTTATGGACGTATCAATGAATGGGCATTGCAAATTGGCGTTCAATGTATGGGTGTTGCAAATTGGTGTATCAATGTAGGGGCGTTGCAAATTGGTGTATCAATGTAGGGGCGTTGCTTGTCAACGTCCTTTATTGTATTCGAAGCGATTATTCGAAATATGATTACCCCTCAACGCCTATCGCGTTTAGCGATTCAATGTTAATAGCACAATATGTTATCCCCTCAGCACCTATCGCGTTAGCGATTTAATGTTAATAGAATATATGGTTCTCTCTTGATTCTTTATTGTTGATTTTTTCGGTGTATCGAACACCCGAAAAAATCAGATCTATAAGGGAAAAAATTAAACATTCAGGGTCTATTAACCTTAAACGGCTATCGCCGTATGCGCTGATGTGATTGTTCGCCGATATTCTATTAACCTTAAGCGGCTATCGCCGTATGCGCTGATGTGATTGTTCGCTGATATTCTATTATCATTAAACGGCTATCGCCGTATGCGCTGATGTGATTGTTCGCTGATATTCTATTAACATTAAACGGCTATCGCCGTATGCGCTGATGTGTTTTCACTATAGTTGGTGTAAAACAATGCATAGACTCCTATTTGAAATTATTGTTGCCCGATAGAAAGTGTAAATACGCTTATATGTTTTTGATAACAAGTAGAATATAACGAATATTAAAATAGATTGCTTGCTTTTGAAATTTATCGCGTTAGCGATTATCTTTTAATAGAATATTCAAGTTTATTTCACATTTATATCCCGTAGGGATTTTCTTTTAATCGCTAAATATCAATGGTTTAAAAGGTATTTCCTACGGGAAACGATATTTGATTATATGTAAAAATTCTATTAAAAGGTATTCCCTACGTGAAACGCTAATTGGTTATGTGTCAAAATCCTATTAAAAGATATTCCCTAACGGAAAATCGTTGATTTCTTGGACAACAATAATTTGCGCTATGGTAAAAAAGTGGGCTGAATACAGATTGATTCAGCCCACTTTTTTGCTATCATAAAATTGTTTATCAAAACTATTTTAAGTATGTCAATGATTATTTTCTTGTCTGTTGTTTGTTGTTGTCTATTGTTTTCTGTTATTGTCTTTTCTTATTGTTTATCATTTGGCAGAAAATTCCTCTTGCAAGACTCTTGCTATGATGTCAACGGCTTCGTCAAGTATCGGCTCGGTATGAGTAGCCATAAGTGTAGTACGTAACAGACATTCTCCTTCAACACATGCCGGTGCGATAACCGGATTGACATACACGCCATCTTCAAACATGCGTTTGCCGTAGAATAGGGTATCAAGCGTTTTGTAGGTGAATATCGGAACGATAGGGGTAGGAGCTTTGATTATTTTGACACCCTTTTCTATCAGTTTGTCTTGGAAATAGTGTGCTAATTGCATTAGGCGTTGCGGACGCTCAGGTTGTTGTTCTAATCGGTGCAGGGCTTCTAATGCTGTAGCGGCACTACACGGTGTCAGACTTGCTGAAAATATAAACGGACGACTCGTGTGACGTACAAAATCTGCTACACGATGGCTTGTGAGCATACAGCCACCTATGCTTGCCAATGATTTTGAGAATGTCAGCATCGTAATATCTACCTTATCGGTCAGGCCGAAATGTGCTGCTGTTCCACGACCACCGGGACCTAAAACGCCAAAGCCATGAGCATCGTCAACCATCACGCGAGCACCATATTTCTCTGCTAAAGCGCATATCTCCGGCAGTTTGCATATATCACCACGCATTGAAAATACGCCGTCGGTAACTATCAAGATACCTGCATTTTCAGGTACGGATTTCAGTTTGTCCTCAAGGTCGTTCATGTCGGAGTGGCGATAGCGCAACACGTGAGCAGAACTCAAGGAGCAAGCGTCATATATGCTGGCATGATTTTCGCGGTCGTTGAGAATATAATCATGTCTGCCGCATATCGCTGATATGATTGCAAGATTGGTCTGAAAACCTGTTGAGCATGTCATAGCCTCTTCGTAGCCTACAAAGCGAGCCAATTCTTCTTCGAGGCAGATATGCAAATCCAATGTGCCGTTCAGAAAACGGCTTCCGCTTACTCCTGAACCATATTTGTCCAATGCAGCATGACCGGCTGCAATGACATGTTCATCCTCTGTATAACCTAAATAATTATTACTGCCAAGCATGATTACTCGGTGTCCCTCCATTTGTACAACCGGGGCTTGGCGTGACTCTAATACATGAAAATACGGATAGACATCCGCTGCGCGAACTTGATCAAGTAAATCAAAGCGACATTTATTGAAAATATCCATTTGTGTCTATATGTCAATATAACAAAAATTTCCGACTGCAAAATTATAAATAAATTAGCAAATACGCAAAAAAATGTAAAAAAATATACTATTCTCCGCCTTGCTGACGGTATTTTTTGGGAGAAATGCCTACGCTATGGGTAAAAAATCGGCTAAATGCAGCCTGTTCTTTAAATCCGAGCAGAAAACATATAGACTGTATGTTTAAATCATGACGGTTAAGTAATAATTGTTGCGCCTGCGTGATAATATAGTTTTCTATCCATTTGCTTGCACTTATTCCTGTTGTTTCTTTGATGATTTGGGAGAAGTATTTTGGAGTCATATATAACTTGTCGGCGTAGAAACTCAATTCGTGCTCTTTATTGTAATTGCTTGCTAATAAGTCGCAAAAGCGGTTGAATAAGTCTTGTCCTTTTGTTATGTTGGATTGTAATGTAGGCAGTTGGCGAAAACTATGCAGCATGTCTAAAAACACTTCTATTGTATTGAGCAAGGCATTATGCCTGTATTGCATTTGCTCAATGCTCATTTTTGATATTGTGTCAATGAGGTTTACGACTGCAAGTAATTTTTCTAACTGCGAATCGTCTAACATAAATGAGGGGTTTATATGATACATATCGTGGTTGTAGCGTTGCATACGCTTTTTTACCTCATTATTCATTATGTTAGAAATGACGATGAGTATAACCTCGTAGTCATCGCTTGATTCGATAGGTTGCATAAGATGGTTAGGAAGAATAGTGGCAATCTCATTCTTCCTGAAATACACCTCTTTATGGTCGTAAAAAGCGTGACCAATGCCGTTGAGGTTGATTGCTATTGTCAAATGTGGTGATACAAATTCCTGACCATAGGTGGGGAATTGATGTGCTCTTAATACTGCTACCTCAAGTAGATCGATTTGTCTGACTAATTGTTCGTTGGCGGTTTTATCCATATTTAAATGTGTTTGTTTTGCAAAATTAAAACATAATTTTGGTAAAACAAACAAAAATGCGACTTTTTGATAAATTTTATGATTTAGGCACTAACGGGCTGTTGTCTTTGAACACTGTTGGCTCAGTGCGCAGCCTTTGCAATGACTATCACATTGATGAGGATGTCTGAAAGCGTCGAATAGCATATATGCTGCTATGCCGGATGCTACTATAATGATTATGTATGCTATGATGTGCATTGCTGATTATTAACTGAATAGTTGGTAAAAAATTGTTGCTACAACCCATGCTAATGTTGTGTTGTAGAGCATGCTGAACCACATCCATTTGCGTCCTATCTCTTGCTTGATGGTGGCGAGAGTCGAAATGCAAGGGAAATAAAGTAGAATGAACAACATAAGTGCAAATGCCGACACACCGTTCATAATTGGTTTTCCTGAGTTGTCGTGCATATCTCGTATGTGCGCTACCAATGGTTCTTGTTGGTCGATTATCTCGGTGTCGTCAATACCATAGGTTACAGCCATTGAACTGATAATGACCTCTTTGGCTGCTGCACCGGCTATGAGGCTGACGCCTGTTCGCCAGTCTTGTCCAAATGGTGTAAAGGCAGGTTCTATGGCGTGTCCGACTTGTCCGAGCATTGATTGTTCTAATTGTTGCTCTTTGCTTAAAGTGCTATTGTGCGGGAAATAGCCTAATGCCCAAATAATGATAGATGCGAGCAGAACGATCGTTGATACGCGTTTGAACCATTCTGATGCTTTGTCCCACATGTGAATAGTGGCGTTACGCAGGGTGGGGAAGCGATACGGCGGTAGTTCCATTACAAATGGATTGGATTGCTCTTTGAATGATAGTTTGTTGATTATTAAGGCTGTGATGATAGCGAAAAGAAGTCCGATCGCATAGATGGTGAGCAAAACTAACGCCTGATGGTGTGAGAAAAAGGCGGCTATCAATAGCATATAGACCGGTAGTCGGGCTGAACATGATATGAATGGTACGGTTATGATTGTGAGTATGCGGTCTTTAGGATTTTCCAATGTGCGTGCTGCCAATATGCCCGGTACGGAACAACCGAATCCTATAAAGTAAGGTATAAACGATTTGCCGTGCAATCCCATTCGGTGCATCAGTTTGTCCATGATAAAGGCTGCTCGAGCCATATAACCGGAGTCTTCAAGCAATGCGATGAAGAAGAATAGTATCAAAATCTGTGGCATGAATACCAATACCGAGCCGCAACCGGCTATCACGCCGTCAACAAGCAAATCGGTTAGTATGCCATCGCTCATAACCGACCTACACCAATCACCTAAGGCTGATACGCCTAAGTCAATCCAGTCTTGCAGAAAACCTCCGAAGAAAAATGTCAGTTCGAATATGATAAACAAAAATGCAAGCAGTATGGGAAACCCTAACCATTTATTGGTCAGAATTTTGTCAAGGGCATAACCAATTTCGTTCTTTTCTTTTTTCTCATTCTGTGTCAGGGTTTCGCGTAGTGCACCACGTATGAATCCATACTTCATGTCGGATATGATAGTGGAAATTTCTTCGTCATATTCTTTTTCAAAATACTCTCTCCATTTTTGAGCCGTCAGTATTATCTTTTCACTATTCGAAAATGCTTTTATTTGGTTGGTCGTTGTCTGGTCGTTTTCTATCAGTTTGAGTGCCACATAACGTGGGTGATAAATACTTGCTTGAGCATCGGTATTGAGCAAGGCTTTGATTTCATCGATGGCATTTTCCATTTGTTTGCCATAATTGATGTGTATATGTTTCGATACTTCCGCTTTGCCCTCATAAACTTGCACAATGGCTTCAAGCACGTTCTCTATACCCCAACCGGTGCGGGCTATAACAGGTACGATAGGAAAACCTAATAGTTTGGCAAGTGCCTGGTGGTCTAACGAGTCGCCGCTTTTCTCTAATTCGTCGTACATATTAAGTGCCATCACCATCGGGTGGTTGCGATCGATTAGTTGAGTGGTCAGAAACAGATTGCGTTCTAAATTGCCGGCATTGACAATGTTGAGCACAACGTCGATTGGATTATTGTCGAGATAATCGCGCACATACATTTCGTCAGGGCTGTATTCGGTAAGTGAATATGTGCCCGGCAGGTCAACGAGATTGATTGTGTAGCCTCGATGCTCGAATGTGCCAATCTTGCTGTCAACAGTTACGCCCGAATAATTGCCAACTTTTTCGCGCATGCCTGCTGCAAAATTGAAAAACGATGTCTTGCCGCAGTTGGGATTACCTACAAGGGCTACCGTGATCTGATGACTTAATTGTTCGGCTTCTGCTTTGACATGCTCTTCGAGAGTTGTGGGGTGGGCATTACTCATATTAACATCAAAGTCTGGATGCGATTGTGCTGATAAGTCAAGTACGTCTATCTGGCGTGCTTCAGAACGGCGCAAAGCCACATGCGCACCCATGATCTCATACTCTATCGGGTCTGATAATGGGGCTTGTTTTAAAATATCCACACGTTCGCCACGAACAAATCCAAGTTCAAGAATACGATGACGAAAACCGCCGTGTCCATGTACTTTTACAATCACGCAACTGCCGCCAAGAGGCATGTCTGCTAATGTTACAACATTATTCTCTGACATAACATAATTTTTTAATCTGCAAAATTACTTCTTATAATACTTCTGTGCAATACCAAAAAATCGTGATTTTTGAGTATATAGATTGCGTGTTGCGATTTGTCGATTTTGCCAATTTTGGATATTTGGATTTGTTAGATATCTCCAACCTATCTTCGACCTATCTCTAACTTAGTTTTACCTATCGCTATTTGATAAAAATAATTTAACTATTTGGTGCATTATTTGACCATACCCCTCAATGCTTATCGCGATAGTTGATATCGTTGATATAATTGATATTGTTGATATTTGGTCATTTCAAATAAAAGCATTACCTTTGCAAAGTATAAGGAATGGATAATAACATAAATACATTGTAATATGAAAAAGTATTTTATAGCAGCCATGGCTTTATTTATAGCCGTAGCAGGTGTGATGGCAAAACCTGATAATGCCGACAAGAAATTGTGGAAAAGTGCAACTAAGCGTGCAAAAACGTTGAAAAAGGAGGGTTGGCGTTCGAATGGTTCAAAAGAATTGGATGTCCTTTTGTATGAACACTATGTCAAATTGAAAGATGAAAAGAATCAAGAACTCATGGTGTCAATAGAGGGTCAGACCAATGTCAAGACTTTCAATCAGGCTCAACGTTGGGCTGTTGTCAGTGCAGCGACGTTGTACGCTCAGCAGGCTCGTTCAGCCATCATGGGACGTGTAACGCAGGAGATTGCCGGTGGACTTGAAGGTAGTGCCGGTGCTGACGATTTCTATGCTGCCTACGAAGCCGCTGTGGCTAAAGAAATCAATGGTGAACTCAAACCAAGTGTTTCGATAGTGAGAGAGAAAAAAGGCGGTGGTTTTGACTATCGAATTTACTATTTAGTCAATGAGGATGAAGCCTCAAATGCCCGCCTTCGTGCTATGCAAAACGCACAGAAAGAGTCTGATTTTGCGCGACAGAACGCAGAGAAGATATCTGATTTCGTGCGTGAAGGGTTCCAAATTGAAGAATAATAATCTATGAACGAGGATGCTGTGACTATTATCTTGTCAGGCATCCTCTTTTTTTTCGGTTCATAATGAGGAAATATGTTTTATTATTGATTGTCTTAGTGTGTGTCGAAACGTTCGCTGCAACAGAGAAAATCAAGTCGGTGGTCGTAACCGGTGAATATACTCTATTCACAACTTCTTCGATAACCTTTGCTCAAGCCGAAGAGTTTGCTCGCGAGGACGCACGTCGAAAAGCGTTAGAGCAAGTCTGTCCGCTCAAAATCAGTGCGTGGGACAAACTTGAGATGACGGCAGCCGGTGAAACATTTACTTCGCTATCGACTGCGCAGGTTGATGGTGAAATATATGAGTTCAATGTGTTGGAAAAGAAAAACACACAGTCCAAAAATAATCCGTCAGAGTGGCTCTTTACATGCAAAGCCCGTGTGAAAGTGAAAATAGGTGTTGAGCCGGATCCGAATTTTGTTGCTGCCGTAAAAGGTATTCATGCCGTTTATTATGATGGTGAAGCAATGCAATTCACCGTCAAACCAAGTCAAGACTGCTATCTTAAAATATTTCTTTTCGTTGATGCTGAAACGGGTTATCAAATTTTCCCAAATCAGATGGATCAAAGTCTGATGTTCAATAAAGATAAGAAAGTCAAGTTTCCGATTAGTGAAATCTATGATTTTGTTGTAACTAAAGATACTGATGCACCTATTGAAACCAACCGTTTGGTGTTTGTCTTTACAAAACAAGAACGCCCATTTTATCAGCAGACACTATCTCGCGTTGAAATAGAAAAATGGATGGCTAAAATACCGAACGACGAAAAATTTATTGTCTATTCGCTTTTCGATATTCGAAAGAAGTGAGTTTTCGGTTAGTCTGTTTTTTATTGATGATAACAGTTTTTTTATGAAAAAAATATCTTTTGTTCTCGTCCTTTTACTTTCAGCATTATCCGTATTTGCACAATATCAAAATCAGGATTCTATTCCGGTCAAGATAGATGGTATATGGTATGCTCTTAATGTTCGTACTATGACAGCCGACCTTACGCGTGCTATCAAAAAAGATATACCTGAGGATGTGGTTATTCCTGCCGAACTGGTGTGGCAGCATAATAATTATAGGGTTAAAAGTGTCGGTCCTTCCTCTTTCATGGGGTGTAAAGTAAAGACAATAGTTGTGCCTGAAAGTGTTGAAAAAATCGGTGATGGTGCGTTTTCGTTTTGCAAGCAACTGACTTCGGTTACAATACTTGGTTCGCCGGTTCTTGGTCAGACCATTTTCTTTGCTTCTAAGTCGGTTAAGGAGTTGAATCTTGCACAACATTTTCGTCTGATGGGCATATCTGACGATATAACAGTTAATTATCTCGACGAACAGCAGTTGGCTTCTGACCAACAGACAAACCAAAATCGTGAGCAAAATACTATAGAACCTCAACCTCGTAAGAATACGGAAAGTGATGTTGACAAAAATATCCCATTCGGCAAGCAAGGTAATGACCACACCTTTGCCGTTATTATAGCCAATGAGAATTACCGCAATGTGGCAAATGTGGAGTTTGCAGCCAATGATGGTTTGGTGTTCAGTCGATATTGTGAACGCACATTAGGACTGCCCAAGAGCAATATTCATCTTGTTCAGGACGCTACACTCAATGACATACGTATTCAGATTGGTTGGCTCAATGATATTGTCGAAGCCTACAACGGAGATGTGAAAATCATATTCTATTATGCCGGTCATGGTATTCCGGATGAGAAAAACAAGTCTGCTTATCTGCTACCGTCCGATGGAATAGGTAATAATACTGCCACCGGTTATGCGCTCGCTGATTTGTATAAATCATTATCGTCGGTAGCAACGCAAAAGCAACCGCAGGTAACAGTTTTACTTGATGCTTGTTTTTCAGGTTCTACCAGAAGCGATAATATGCTTACTTCCGCCCGTGGTATTGCTATAAAGGTTAAAGAAGGAGTGCCGCTCGGTAATATGATTGTGCTCACTGCTGCTACGGGTGATGAGACCGCATATCCGAATAAGGCGGAGCAACATGGAATGTTTACATATTTTCTGCTTAAAAAAATTCAGGAGACCAAAGGACAGGTTAAGATGTCGGACTTATCGGAATATGTGATTACCAATGTGCGTCAGCAGTCGGTAGTGCAGAATGGTAAGTCTCAAACGCCTACTTTAATAGCCTCTCCTAATGCTCAAAATTGGCAGGGATGGAGTTTTCAATGATTTTAATAAATGACTAAAAAATGAGAAATATAAAAATCATAACTTTGGCGTTACTGATAGCAATGCCAGCGGTGACAATCTTTGCCCAGTCGGCGAGGTCAGGTCAAAGTGATTATGAGGCTTTCAGACAAAAAGCCGATAGTCAATATAAGGCTTTTGTCAAGCAGTCTAATCAACAGTACGCTGACTTTCGTGCACGTGCTAATCGGCAATATGCAGAGTTTTTGCGTTCAATGTGGAAAGAGTATCCTGCCAAGCGACCTTTACCTATTCCTGACGAGAAACCTATACCTATTATCGACTTTGATTTCAATCGTTTGCGTGATACTCTGACAGAAGTGCGTTTTGATACACTCGTCAGAGATGACAGAGAGGAAATAGAATTTTCCGACCGCGATTACGATAAGTATCGCCCTCGTCTTGATACCCTTTCTCGCGTGTTGCCAGTTGTTGATGTCGTACCTATGCCGGAGCCTATGCCGCAACCTAAACCATTGGAACCGATAGTGCAAAACAGCAAGGTTAATTCCGAACCAACACTGCCTATTACTTTATATGGCACCACTATATTTCTGCATTTTCCGAAGAAAAAATTGAAACTTGATAATCTGTCGCCCAATAGTATTGCGGATCTATGGAAGCGTATGTCAAGTAGTGAGTTTGATAATTTACTATTCGATTGTCTGAATGCTCGCGATAATCTGAAATTATGCGATTGGGCTTATCTGAATCTCTTAATTACTGCAACGCAGACTTTTTACGGCAATTCGAATGTGGCAACTGCCTTGGCAGCGTACTTGTATGTTCAATCAGGGTATAAAATGCGTTTTGGTATAGTCGATGGAAGTCGTCTTATTATGTTGATTGCAAGTAGATATATTTTGTATAACCATACTTATTACGAACTTGCCGATGGGAATTTTTTTGCTCTCGAACATCTTGAAGGTAGTATTAAAATATGCGATGCGCCATTTGAAAACGAGCAACTCTTGTCGCTTGTTATCGACAAAGAACAAGATATTGACCTCGACATGTCGGCAAGTAGGACTCTGACATCGCGACAAGGGATTACGGTAGATGTTGCGATTAACCGCAATCTGATGGAGTTTTATGACTCTTATCCTTCCGGTCAGTATGGCGATAATATGGGATCGCGTTGGGCGTTATATGCCAATACTCCTCTTGACAATATGGTCAAACAAAATCTCTATCCAGCATTACGTAAAGTATTGGCTGATAAGAACGAACTTGAAGCCGTCAATCTCCTGCTCAATTTTGTACAGACGGCTTTTGTGTATGGATATGATAATCAGATTTGGGGTGAAGACCGTGCCTTTTTTGCCGAGGAAACATTATTCTATCCATATAGTGATTGCGAAGATCGCAGTATTCTCTTCTCTCGCTTGGTTCGTGACCTGCTTGGGCTAAAAGTTATTCTTGTCTATTATCCTAACCATTTGGCTACTGCAGTGAAATTCAATTCTAATGTGCAGGGCGACTGTGTAATGGTTGACGGGCAGAAATTCATCATTGCCGACCCAACGTATGTAGGAGCACCTGTCGGTTCAACCATGCAAGGTAAAGACAACCAGACGGCGGTGGTCATAAAGTTGGATTAGCAAGTCAAACAGCATAAAAAAATCGGGTGAGCAATCACCCGATTGGAGAATTAGCAGAAAATATATATATGTGTAGGTTAATTGTTATTGAGTACTGTTAGCCGTGATATATAATGTCTGCTAATTCAAATATCAAAAAAATTACTATCACGTTCTTCATCACTCATTGTTGTGGCTGCGCAGCAGTAACGCACCCGTGCATTGTTGAGTTTGGTAAACATGTCGGACGTTCCTTCTTCTGATTGCTCAAATGCCATTGTGTTGTGAATACCTATCTGTTCTGCTTCTGCACGTTCGTTGATATTGGCACCTATAAATGCAAATGTCCAATGGTCATGCTTCAATTCTTCGATTATTGATTTTACCTTTTTAGCATTAAAGATTGTTGACGAATTTTCTTCGCCGTCGGTGATAATTGTGACAAGGACCTCGTGAGGATTATTCTTATCTATCTTGCCCTGCAAGTGAGTTATGCCTAAACCGATAGCATCATAAAGTGGTGTGCAGGCAACAGGGCGGTAATCACTATTTGAAAGATCTTTTGTTTGGTCGGCTATTGTGCAATCGTAGATATATCGTGTCGGTTCCTCTGAATTAAATGAGATAAGTGTGGCAAAATGCTTGTTGTTGTCGTCTTTGGCATCCATAAGTCGGATACTTTGCAATGTCTCGTTGCAGCCGTTAAATGCTTGTCGTCTAATGATTCCCATCGAACCTGATGCGTCAAGGATAATGAGGTGGTAAAAATTTGTTGTTTCCATAATTGTTTTGTATTTATAAGTGGTTAATTAAAAAATAATGCACCATAATCTTAAATGATTACGGTGCAAAATTACTACATTATTCAATATCGCTATGAGTTCTGCAACGTTGCAAACTCAAAAAATATTTTTGTCTTTGTTTGTGTTGTGAATATTGGCGATGTGTGCTTATATTCGACTAATTGTAGGCATAAAATTACAACGTTGTGATTTTTGTTTTGTATCACAGGAAAACCATAACGCACTTTTGCATGACTATTGATTCTGATTCTTTAGGCGTGAAGGCAAACCATTGATGTATTGGTCAACCCAAGCAGTGTCGAACTGGTGCAGATTGGCATCCTGATAGACTAATCCCAAAAGGTTGCGAGTGCCGAACATTCCTTCTATAAGATATGCTGTCTCATCGAGCGTCATTTCGTGGTGTGCAACAATCAAATCTGCATTTACCGGACTATAAGCATTGATATAACGGTGCACCATCGCATCGCTCCACAATGTGCTTTCAATCCGACTGTTCATATACTCATAGCGTTCGGTCAGAAAATCTGTCATGTGCGTCTGAATAGAATCTTTTTGTGGAATAAGCGACCATGCGAGTTTAAGTTGATTATCCTCAAAATAGTAGAGCACAGCCTCAACATTTGGCATTCTCAAGAAGCCATACATTGAGCGTACACCTGCACTATCCAAACAGAATGGTCTAACAGGTTTGAGTGGTAAGACTGCTTCAAGCAATGTTGTGGTGTCAATACCCCAAGTCTTAACCGGTTCTTGGAAAAAACGATAGCGCGGCAACACTGTAACGTCAGCACTATATAATTTGTCATCAGCAGTCAGGCGTGCCGTCCCGACATGTTTGGCAATAGCAATGTCGTTTTCTACTTTTGCCACAAATTCGTTGTCGGATGAGTAATTGACACCTTTGCCCTCAAATGTATCAATAGCAACAGAGTCGCCTACATAGAAAGCAATCGTTTGTGATTGACGTTGTTCAACTTCAGGGTCGGTTACGTTTGTTGGCTCATCTTTTTTCTTGCAGCCCGAAATAAATATCACTGCAATCAGTAGTGAGGCTAATAAATAAATCTTTTTCATATCCTTTATTTGTTGAAATATATGTCTAATAATTGGTTGGCTGCTATGAAACTACTTAATTCATTGTTGAGTACAAGGTGCTCATATTGCGGAAGTCGTCGTTCGATTTCGGGATTTTGATAGAATGAATTGAGCAGATGTTCGTGTATGGTTTCATACATCCAATATTTGGCTTGTTGTGTGCGTTTATGGTTATAATAGCCGTTGTTTTTCGTAAACTCAATATAGTCTTGTATCATCTGCCAGACTTCAGGTATGCCGTTTTTCTCTACCGACGAGCATGTCAGTGCTTGTGGCACCCAGCCCGATTCGTGAGGCGGAAAGAGCATCAGAGCATTTTGGAACTGCGTCTTGGCAACTCTGGCTTTTTCTACGTTTGAGCCATCGCATTTGTTGATTGCTATACCATCTGCCATTTCCATTATGCCTCGTTTGATACCTTGCAACTCATCGCCTGTGCCTGTAACTTGCAGCAAGAGAAAGAAATCAACCATTGAGTGCGCTGCTGTTTCTGATTGCCCGACACCCACTGTCTCAATAAATATAGTATCAAAGCCTGCAGCCTCGCAGAGGACTATTGTTTCGCGTGTCTTACGTGCTACACCTCCCAAACTTCCTGCTGATGGAGAAGGGCGGATAAATGCGTTTTGTGCGCCTGACAACTCCTGCATTCTTGTCTTGTCGCCCAATATACTACCTTTGCTACGCTCCGAACTCGGGTCGATAGCCAAGACAGCCAATTTATGTCCTTGTTTGATAATATCCATACCTAATGCTTCGATAAATGTTGATTTACCTGCACCTGGTACGCCTGTTATACCTATGCGTATGGCATTACCGGAATGGGGTAGGCAACGCTCAATGACTTTTTGTGCCACGGCTTGGTCAGAAGGCAAGCTGCTCTCAACAAGGGTTACTGCCTGACCTAAGATGGATATGTCACCGCGTAAAATACCTTCAACATATTCGTCGGCACTCAAGATGCGGCGGCGAGGCTTGCGCTTAAAATATGGATTGACGGCGGGCATGCGCTCAACACCATCATTGACTGTCAGACCAAGATATTGGGATTCGTTTTCTGGGTGTTCCATGATACCATATATATAATAAGTATAAGCGCAACAACGCTTGTTGCGCTTATACTACATGTTAAATTATGATTGAATTTATTGAACTGTCCACACAACGTTGATTTTCTTTGTGCTATTTTGCGGGTCGTTGGTGATAACTGTGATTTGACGATTATAATCGCCTTTTTCCAATGGCTTACCATCTACTCCAACTGCTTCTAACACAACTGAGAGATTGCCTGACTTACCGGCTTTGAGTGTCGATTTGCTTGATACACGCAATTTCTTGTCTTTGTTGACAATACGACGTATTTGCAGTGGGCTGTTGCCGGCGTTTTTAAACTTATAGTTACTCTTAACGGTTGCACCTGCTTGAACAGTACCCAAGTTGATTTCGCTCGGAATTTCCAATATAGGTGCATTCTTGCGCTCTGCATCTGTAAGTACGCTGAAATCTTCTACTATGTTGGCGCGGATATCAATCTTGTTGGCTTCGTTGCGTTCGCCATCAATAACTACATATACAGATGTGCTTATCGGACCCCATACTTTGCTGTTTTGTGATAACAGACTGATATTTATTGTGCCCTCTTGGTTCGGAGCAATTTCTGCCAATGACACTTGCGGAACAACAAAGCCTTCATCTTCTTGGTTGATAAGCAATGTTACCTTAACAGGTTGATCTGTAGTGTTGGCATAATTGATAGATTGACTTCTTGTTTCGCCATCCTTATCAGTCTTACGAAGAGCATTGAAGTTCAAATCTTTTTGACTTAAGTTCAACTTACCCATCTTAACTTTATATTTGTCGGCTGGTTTGGCTGACTTTGGTATTACTTCACCAGAAATATAGAGTTTTAAGTTTTGCTCTTTAGCGTTAGAAGTAACGGTGATGGTTTTCGAGAATTTACCCGGACGACCACTTGGGTTGTATGTAACATTGATAACGCCTGTTTCACCAGGTGCTACAGGGTTTTTGGTCCAGTTAGGTGTGGTGCAACCGCAAGATGCGCGCACGTTGGTCAGTGTCAGAGGCGCCATACCTTCATTCTTAAATTGAAAAACATGTGTTACTTTGCCACCTTCTTCAGGTATCTTGCCAAAATCGTGGCTCGTTTCAGTAAATGTAATAACTGCATCTTGTGCCATGGCTCCTACACAACATAATGCCAAGGCAAAAACTAATAGTTTTTTCATTTTCTTATTATTTTTTTGATTAAACATTTGTCTTAATTTTTTGTATCTGTCGATACAACGTTTTGTGTTGTTCAAAAAGTGTGCCAAATAACCATTTTTTTAATCGCCGATACGATTTATTGAGTTGATTTCATTTATTTTGCGAATTTCATCAAATAGTTGGCGAAGTTGCATTGTGTCGTGTACTAATAACTTCATCTGACCATCAAAAATACCTGTATCAGACGTGAATTGCATGTCTTGAACGTTGATTTTATGCTTCTCTGATATTATTTCCAATAGTCGGATTACGATACCCATCTTGTCGATACCTTTAATCTCAATGCTGACAGGGAAGGTGAGATAGCGGTGCATATTCCATTCGGCTGTGAGTAATTGCTTTCCGGATTTGGCTTTGAAATCAAGGGCTTGCGGACATTTCTGCTTGTGAATGATAATCTTGCCTTGTTCGTTGCGACAGCCTACAACCTCATCACCCGGTATCGGACAACAGCATGGTGATAATTCATATTCAATGTCGAAATTATTTTCTGAAAGTACGATGTGTTTATCTTTTTTATTAACGACGTCAGTTGTAGGCTTAGTTTCTGTTTTTTCGGTTGAAGACTGATTGTCGGAAAACAAACCTATTCGTTCAAATATACTCTTGCGCTTTGGTTGCAAGGCTTTGATTATGTCCTCTTCTTTGATTATTTTTTGTCCGACTTGACCATACAACTCTTTAGGATTTTGAAGGTCGAAAGCAATGAGAAGCCGATTGAGAACAGTGTCCTTTTTGACAGGTGGATTGATAGTACTGATTAGGTTGTTGATTGTTTGTTCGCCTTGCATCACTTGGTTGTGCAACTGACGGCGGAAATAGGCTTTGAGCCTTGATTTGGCTTTGGCAGTGGTGATAAATTCCAACCATTCTTTTTGTGGTTTAGTCTTACGAGAAGTAAGTACCTCGACTTGGTCGCCACCTTTGAGTACATAATTGAGCGGTGTCAGTTTGTGATTGACTTTTGCTCCTATGCAATGTAATCCAATCTCGGTGTGGAGCAGGAACGCAAAATCTAATGCTGTGGCTCCTTGTGGCAGGGTTATAATATCACCTTTGGGTGTGAATACGAATATCTCTTGGGCAAACAAGTTGAGTTTGAACGTATCCATGAAGTCCACTGCATTGGGTTCAGGATGTTGCAAGAGTTCTTTGATTGTTCTGAGCCATTTGTCAAGTTCCGAATCGTCCTCTTCGCCGGTCTTGTATTTCCAATGTGCAGCAAGTCCCTTTTCGGCTATGTCATGCATTCGCGTAGTGCGAATCTGAACTTCCACCCATTGTCCTTCAGGTCCCATGACTGTAACGTGCAGTGCCTCATAACCATTCGACTTTGGCATTGATATCCAATCTCTTATTCGTTCGGGGTGGGGATGATAAATACTTGTGATTGCAGAATAAATCATCCAACATTGGTCTTTTTCCGACATCTCCATGCTTGGCTGAAAGATTATACGGGCAGCCAATATGTCATATACCTCCTCAAATGAAATGTTGCGGTCAGACATCTTTTTCCATATCGAATAGACCGACTTAATGCGAGCCGTCATAGTAAACTGATAGCCCATTGAGGTCAGTTTGTCGCGTATCGGTTTGGCAAATTCCTCATAGAAGCCTAATCGTGTGGCTTTATCGGCTGCAAGTTTGGCTTCTATCTCAGCATATTTTTCGGGATTTTCGTATTTGAAACTCAGATTTTCAAGTTCAGTCTTAATGGGAAACAAACCAAGGCGATGTGCTAATGGTGCATAGATATATCGTGTTTCACCTGCAATCTTATACTGCTTCTCTTTTGCCATCGAACTCAGGGTGCGCATGTTATGCAGGCGGTCGGCTATCTTAATGAGAATAACGCGAATATCTTCCGACATGGTGAGAAGCAATTTCCGGAAATTCTCGGCTTGAATAGATACTTGATTTCCAAATACGCCGCCTGATATTTTGGTCAATCCGTCAACTATCTGCGCTATTTTCGGACCAAATATCTTTTCGATATCTTCAACGGTGTAGTCCGTATCTTCAACCACATCGTGAAGCAGAGCGGAGCATATCGATGTGCTGCCTAACCCTATTTCTTTGACCACAATGCGTGCAACAGCGAGTGGATGCATTATATATGGTTCGCCAGAGCGACGACGCACTCCTTTATGAGCATGCTTGGCAAAATTGAATGCCTCGGTTATGCGGTCAACACGTTTGCGGTGTGAGGTGTGCATATAGTCGTCAATCAAAGCATCAAACTCAGACTGAATCATCTCTTCCTCTTTGCGCTCTTGCTCTTTTAATTCTTGTTCGCTTGCCATAGTAGAGTTACAATTTCAATGTGGTTTGACAAAATGTCAGATATGTTACTACTTATATACTATATTATGACTGCAAAATTACAATTTTTATTTATAAAATGCAAAATAAAACTACGTTTTATCATTTTTCGCAGTATAATGATGGATAATGTTGATATTGTAAGGCTAAAAAAATAAAAAAAAGGCAAAAATATTTGCTTCGTATAGAATATTTGCTTAATTTTGCAGCATGAAAATCTATAAAGGCTTATAGATTATAATTGCCCCCATTTTTTAGTGATTTAATAACCTTTAAACGTCTGATATTAGAGAATATCATTCTTGATTAAAATCATCCCTATTTATTTTGTTTGTTAAGACGGTAACTTTATTTTTTTGCGTATTGCTGTAGCGTATTGTCGTATTTGTGTGTTGCTGTAAGCGATTTACTATTTACTATTTTACAATTTACAATTTACTATATAGGTACCTTGCTAATATTATCGAAAAAATTTTTTAATGCTGCAGTCACTTCCGGTGAGTCTTTACCCTCTGATTGAGGGAAAGACACCGGTGTGATGAAGGCGCACTTGCTATTAGTCGTAAAAGACTGATACAGCACGAAATGTCCAATCGGAAAATTCTAAAAACATACTATTATGTCAATCGATTACGAAAAAATTATTGCCGGGCGTGTTCAGAAAGTATATGATATCATGCAGCCCCGTATCACGTCGGCAGAGTATGACTCTCTTGTTGCCGCATTTGAGTTTGCCAAGCAAGCCCATGAAGGTCAAAAGCGTTTGTCCGGCGAACCGTATATCTTGCACCCAATAGAGGTTGCACTCATTCTGGCTGACGAACTGCAGATGGGAACCCATGTGGTGATTGCAGGTTTTTTGCACGATGTGGTTGAAGATACGCCCACAACGATTGCCGATATAGAGGCAATGTTTGGCAAAGATGTGGCATTCCTCGTTGATGTCGTAACTAAAAAGAGCAAGAAGAAAGGAAATGATGATGTGGCAGAGTCGCAAGAAGATGAGGTGCTTTTTACGCCGCAGACAAATAATTTCCGCCAGATGCTTTCGTCAATCAATTATGATGTTAGGGCACTATTTGTAAAGTTGGCTGACCGACTGCATAATATGCGTACATTGAGTAGTCAGCCTCCGCATAAGCAAATGAAAATTGCAGGCGAAACAGACTTCTTCTATGCCCCTCTTGCCAATCGCCTCGGACTGCACGATGTAAAGGTAGAACTCGAAAATCTCAGTTTCCGTTATCGCTGTCCGCAACTTTACAATCAACTTAAAGCGCAAATCAACGACGATAAAAATAATATCACACGAGGACTGCAAAATTTTGTGTCTAAGATTCAACATATTTTGGTGGTCAATAATATAGAAGCCGAAGTTGTGATAGTTTATCGCGAGCCGTATAGTGTGTGGAATAAAATGAAACAGCAAAATTGCGATTTTATCCACTTGCGCAACCGTCATTATGTGAAAATCATTTTCAAAAACAAAACCATCACCACCGATAAGCAGTTGGCTTTGCATGTTTATTCTGTCCTAACCGATTCATTTCGTGAGAAGCCTCAAAGTGTAATCAATTTTATTGACCAGCCAACCGAAAACGGCTATAGCAGTTTTCATGTTCAACTGATGGCTGATAATGGCTGTTGGGAAGAAGTACATATCACCAGCGAACGTTTGGCATTGATTGGACGCTTGGGTTGCATTGCTCTGCAGGGTGAGGTCAATATCCAAGAGTGGATAGAGCGTCTGCGCAACTTGCTTAAGGAGATAGCCGAAAAAGGACGTGCAAGCGACTATATGGAAAATGTGTCAACACTTCTTTATAACGAAGATATTCAAGTCTTTACTACCACAGGTGTGTCAATCCGACTGCCTAATCATTCTACTGTATTGGATTTCGCATTCGAAACTCTTGGGCGTAAAGCCATCAATTCGTATTATGCCAAAATCAACGATCAGTTGGTTTCTATCAAGACAGAACTTCAGCGTGGCGATATTATCAATATCTTTACTAATGAGCAAATTACTCCAAGTCAGGATTGGGGCAATTATGTGCGAACCTATAAGGCTCGTACTATTCTTAAAGAATGGTTCGATAATCAGCCTCGTCCGCTCTTTAAGCATTGCAAACACTGTTGCCCTATTCCGGGTGAGGAAGTTATCGGCTTTAAAGAAAATGATGATAGTGTAGTTGTTCATAAGCGTGATTGTCCGATTATCATCAGTCAGGCATCTCAGTATGGCAACAAGATTGTTGGTATTGACTATAGCGAGGAAGTAAGTATGACTTATCCGGTATCTGTTCAAATACTTGCTGTTGACCGTGCCAGACTGATGAGTGATGTGATTGACCATATATCTAATAATATGAAAATATTTATCAGCAATATCACAACTACTATTCAAGACTATATTGTTACTATAAAAATTGATTTGGTCGTTCGCAATTATATCGAATTGCAGAATGTTATAACTCATATTTCCAATATAAATGGTGTAGATGAAGTGAAGCGTATTTAAGGTATTTTGAATACCACAATATTACGACAAAAATGCTATATACCACTGATATATAGCATTTTTTTTTGTTTGTATAATTTCACAATCATAAATTATTATTGTGAATATAATTTTTTTATTATATCTTTGCGTTGTGAATATAGTTGGTTTGAGAGTATGAAATTTTTTCGTCATTTTCTTGTATTTCTGTTCACATTACTTACTTTTAAAGTATATGGAATAGTACCTGTCGTAACATATTCGCCTGCCGATTATGATGGAGGTATGCAGAATTGGTCGATAGATATTCAGCGTAATGGTTGGATATATGTGGCTAATAATTATGGGCTATTAGAATATGATGGCGATAAATGGCAACTGTATGGAATATGGAATAGTACTGTATTGAGGTCCGTTGCTATTGCAGACGATGGCGATATATATGTTGGCGCAACCAATGAGTTCGGACGTTTTGTTGCCAACGACAATGGTGGATTAAGTTATCACAACTTATCAGAATCTGTTCCTGCTAATAACCGTTTTTTTGGTGAAGTATGGAATATCAATTTTCTCAACAACAATGTTTATTTTCAAACTAACAATGATTTGTTTGTTTTCAATTCAAATTTAGATTCTCTCGTTTCTGTTATTCATAGGTCAGAACATATCTATTGTTCTGCTTCAATCAATCATGGTATTTATGTTGCCACATCGCAAGGAATCTATTCCTTAATAGGGTCTAACATGAATTTACTGCAAGGTTCTGATTTGTTGAAAGGATATGAAATCCGTTCGCTTTGTGCGCTCAATGCAAATTCATTTCTTATCGCTACTGATTTGGGTGGTTTGTTTGTCTATGATGGTAAGCAAATATCTCGTTATCATACCTCTATAGATGATTTTCTCTATAAAAACCAAATCTATACTATGGCTATAAGTGATAAATATGTTGCGTTAGGGACTGTTTTGGGCGGTATAGCATTGATTGATTATTCGGGAAAAGAGGTACAATATTATGGTATAAATGAAGGACTTCAAAATAATACTATTTTAAGTCTGAATTTTGATGGCAATGGTTATCTATGGGCTGGTTTGGACAATGGCTTGGCTCATGTGTTTGTTGACTATCCGTTAATCAACATGTTTAGCAATCACTCCATTGGTGCAGGATATACCTTTATTGAATATGGTACGGCTTCATATTATGGAACCAACCAAGGTTTATATTATTCTTCTATAAATTCTTCTTCTGAACCTGATTTAATTAGTGGTAGTCAAGGACAAGTATGGTCGCTTGATACGATTTGCGGTCTGCTCTTTTGCTCGCATCACCGCGGACTTTTTATGGTTGATAAAAATAAGTTCCTGCCCATTGTTACTACAACAGGTTTTTGGAGCGTTCGCCGTCTTGATGCTAACCATTTGATTGCCGGTGCTTACGATGGTTTGTATATTTTCAGTTTGCATAATGGCAATGTAGTTTTCAAAGGTAAGGTAAGAGATTTTGACGAAACAGCCTTCAATTTTCAAATCGATAATCATGGTCGTGTTTGGTTTAACGGCTTGAATGGAATATATAGACTTAAAATCAATACGGAACAGTTAGAAGCAAAGATAGATACTTTATTGAATAAGAATAGTAGAGATGAAATTTTTTACATCGCAGCCTGTGGGAACAAACTGCTTATAACTAACGCTACTGAATGTTATGTTGTCAATGACAATGGAGATATAGTTAATGAAAATGATGAGTTGTCCGATTTTGCAGGTTTAGGTTTATATTATAAATTCGTAAATGATAATAATGGTGATTTATGGTTTTTAACCCCTCACCGACTTCATGTTAAACGTCATAGTCGTGGTGAATCAGACGTGATTATTGATAATCCGCATTTTTTTATCGATGGTTTTTATTACATTTCTCAATTAGATAGTATATCACTTATATTAGGTGGAGCAGATGGTTTTTATACTTTAAATACGAGCCTCCTTAAATACGAACATGAACAAAATGCCGAGACACTATATGTTCGCAAAATAATATCAACTAACAATCATGATTCAGTTGTTTATGGCGAGTCGTACCGACCAATAGATAAGGAGATTATCTTGTCGTACGACAACAATTCTTTAAGGTTCTGTTTCGGAAGCAGTGTAGATAATATATGTGAATATAGCGTCAGATTAGAGCCTGTTGAAAAAGATTATAGTGCATGGAACACATTGAATATCAAAGAATATACATCTCTGCGTGAAGGCACATATACGCTAAACGTGAAAATGCGATACCAAGGTGTTGAATCGATTGAAAAGAGTGTTGCTTTTACCATTCTGCCCCCATGGTATCGTAGGTGGTATGCTTATGCAGTTTATGTGATTTTTGCTATTTTAGTTATTGGCATGCTGATTTATATATTGTATAGTCAAGTTCAAATGCGTGAGACACAATTAAAGATTGCGTCTGAACGAGAATTGAAAGAGCAGGAGCAAAAATTTCAGCGTGATGCCTATGATCAAGAAAAGCGTATTTTGGAATTGGAAAAAGAGCGTGTTAATGCTGACCTGAAGCATAAAAGTCAGGAAATGTCTAACTTATTGTTAAGTCAAGTCAATCGTCAGGAGATATTGCAAGAAATACAAACTGAATTATATAAGATCAATGATACCTTGAATGTGGAGGATACTTTGTTAGCAAAGCAGAAATTACAGAAATTATTAGAAAAGATTGCTAAATTGTCGTCGTCAGATATAGATTGGAAAAAATTTGAGGATAATTTTGATGTTGTCAATGATAAGTTTCTTGAAAAATTGACTGCTAAATATCCAACGCTTAATAAAAACGAGCGCAAATTATGTGTCTATATTCGTATGGGATTATATACTAAAGAGATAGCACCGTTGCTTAATATGTCGGTCAGAGGTGTAGAGATGTTAAGATACAGAATGAGGCGAAAGATGGATTTAGAGCGCGAAGAAAATCTCGAACAAATGTTGCTTACCTTATAATTAAAGTGTGTATAATTGATTGTTGAACATGTATTTTTTAGATTGTGAAATTATTGTGAAAAGAGAATATCATAGTTTTTTTGCAAATTTTATAGATTATGCTTAATTTTGCAACCGTAAAACACGAATATTTAACATTATTATATCATTCAACCATGAAAAAGACAATTTTCTTGTTATCTTTTCTCATTTGTTGTACTTTTATGTATGCCGACATTACCGTTAAAGGTAATATAGAGGCAGCCGACGACCCTAATCCTGTCATAGGAGCAAATGTAATGGTCAAAGGTACATCAAATGGAACAATCTCTGATTTTGATGGTAATTTTAGTCTGACAGCCAATGTCGGTGATGTAATTGTAGTATCGTACATGGGGTATCAGACTCAGGAGCAGGTAGTAAAAGGTTCTGCACCACTGAAATTTATTTTGCAACCCGACAATGTGATGCTTGACGAAGTTGTTGCTATTGGTTATGGAACGATGAAACGTTCGGATGTTACCGGTGCTATTACTTCCGTAAAGGCAGAGGAGTTGGCTAAGGCACCTGTCGCAGGTATCGACCAAGCCCTGCAAGGTCGTGCTGCCGGTGTAACGGTTACGACCGGTTCAGGTCAGCCTGGTGAAACGGCTCAAATACGTATTCGCGGTATAGGTTCTGCTATGGGTGGAAATGAACCACTTTATGTTGTTGATGGAGTGATTACGTCAGACATTAAGTTCCTTGCGCCAAATGATATTGCCACTATGGAGGTGCTTAAAGACGCTTCGGCTACGGCTATCTATGGTAGCCGTGGTGCTAACGGTGTGATACTTATCACCACAAAGACCGGCGGTGAAGGCAAGGTTAATGTAAGTTTCGATGCCTATTGGGGCTTCCAAAACAGATGGAAAAAACTTGATTTGATGAACTCACGCGACCAAGTGATGACCGAATTGCGAATAGGAACAATGCGTAATGGCGCGTCTGAATTGATTTCGTATCTCAATGATGGTTTTGCAACATGGCTTAGCGATTACAAGTTAGGTAGTTCTGTTTATTATCCGTCTAATTTTGATTATGCAAGTCAAGAAACTGATTGGCAGGACGAGGTGTTCCATAAGAATGCTTTTATGCACAATTATAATCTCTCTATTGATGGCGGCAACGACAAAGGACACTATGCTCTCTCATCGTCATATTTCTCTCAAGATGGTACTATTATAGGTAGTAATTACAATCGTTTTACTCTGCGTCTGAATACAGACTATCAAATATTCAAATGGCTCAAAGTTGGCGAACATCTGTCGTTTATGGTATCTACGGGACGTAATGCCATGAATAACTCTTCTTCGGCAGGTGCTTCAGTTCTTTCTGCTGCCATGGCAATGGGACAATGGGATCCTGTCTATTATCCGGAAGGATCTGTAAATAAGGCAGGTAAAGATATGTCCGGCGACTATTCTGCAGGTAGTAACTTCAAAAATGTTACCAACCCGTACCAGATGGTTTACAATTCTGAACCATTTTCTAAATCAGAACGTGTTGTAGGTGATATCTATCTTGAAATAAAACCCATAGAAGGTCTGACATTGAAACCATCATTGTCAATCGACTATAATATCGCTCAAAACAAAGGATTTACATACCCCAATACCTATACATCTTATAACTATTCTGAGAAAAACTTCCTGTCTTCTTTGATGGGTAGATATGCCAATGTGTTGGAAGAGACAACACTCACTTATGCCAAAGAGATAGAAAAACATAATTTCTCAATCATGCTTGGTCAGACATGGCAGCAATATAATGACTATATTATAAGCGGTTCGGGTGCTCAAATACTTAATCCTATACCAAGCAATTGGTTTTTAAGCAAGACTACCGAAGATAATCTGCGTGGTGATGATGTTCATCGTGTCCGTCGGTTATCTTTTCTTGGTCGTGTGTTCTATAACTATGATAGCCGTTATATGATCACAGTCAATTTCCGTGCTGACGCTTCTTCTCGTTTTACTAAAAATCCTTGGGGTTTCTTCCCTTCAATGGCTTTAGCATGGCGTCTGTCGGAAGAGCCTTTCTTGCGTGATTTAGACTTACGCTGGTTGGACAATATCAAGATACGTGCAGGCTATGGTAGAGTAGGTAATGATGGTGTTGATGCTAATTCATTCGTTGCAACTATGGGTTCGGGTGATAAAGTATTCTATGGCTATCCATTAGGTAATTCGCAAACCGAAGCCGCTTATGGTGCTGCTGTTCTGACCCAAATCGACCGTGATGGTAAATGGGAAACCAACGAACAATGGGATGCCGGTATAGACTTCAGTTTCTGGAACGGTAAATTAAGCGGTGCAATCGACTATTTCCAACGCAATACGCTTGATGCTTTATTGCCGGTCAATGCTCCTGCTCATGTCGGCAACCGATATACTATGGTTCGCAATGTGGGTAATATCAGAAATGAAGGTTTTGAACTGACTCTTAATCATGATAACAAGGTTGGAAGAGTACACTATAATTTAGGTGGTAATATATCGTTTTTACATAACGAACTGACCTCACTCAATGGAGGTAGTCCACTGTGGGGCGATCGAACAAAAACTGATTTGGGCTTACCGTTGAACTCATATTGGGGATATGTGTATGAAGGTGTATATGCATCAGATGCCGAAGCACTTGATCAACTGACAGCCTATGATGCTTCAACAATAGGTGTGCGTGCCGGTGATGCTCGTTATGTTGACCAAAATGGTGATGGTAAGATTGACGATGATGATGCTGTTTACCTTGGTTCTAATTTCCCAAAACTTACTTATGGCTTGAATTTCGGAATCGATTTCTACGGCGTTGATATTCAGTTGTTTTTTCAAGGTGTAGCAGGTAATCAGGTCTATAATGCTCTTCGTGAACGTCTTGAAGGTGATGGTTCTGCCAATGCACTCGCTAATTATATGAAAAATGACGTTTGGATTGGTTATAATAGTTTGGTAAGAAACACAATGATGGACAATAATGTTGATTATACCCAATATGAAAATACCAATGGTATAATCCCTAATCCGCTTGGCTCACCTACCAATATGGCTAACTCAACACGTTTTCTTGAATCAGGTGCATATCTGCGCCTCAAAAATGTTCAGATAGGCTATACCTTCCCGAAAAAATGGACTGACACTTTCCATTGCTCTCGTTTGCGTTTGTATGTTACAGCGTCTAATCTTTTGACAATTACCAAATATTCAGGTTATGACCCTGAAGTAGGTAGTGGTGTTGACTATGGTAACTATCCGCAAAGTCGTACTTTCACTTTTGGCTTGAATGCTAATTTTTGAGTAGTAGAAAGTAAGTAGTAGAAAGTAATAAGACTATTAGTAGAAAGACAAATTAGATTTAATTAAAAACGCTATATGAAAACAAATAATATATTCAAAGTTACGGCTCTTTGCTTATCTTTGTTGACAATGGTAAGTTGCAAGGACTATTTGACGGAAATTGAGCCCGGCACAACGTTGCTTGAAGATTTTTATGTTTCAACACCGGCTGCTGTACAAAATGTTACAGGTTGCTATGTCCCACTTATGTGGGAATATAACGGTACGTATTTTTCTGAGTGGTTTATCGGAGATATTGTCAGCGATGATGCCCTAAAAGGCGGTGGTTCGACAACTGATATGGGAGCGTCTTATGATATGGAAAATTGGCGTACAACATCTAATAATAGTTTGCTGCTCGATTTCTATCGTGCACAATATCAGGGCATAGCACGTTGCAATCTGGCTCTGAAATATGTGTCAGAACTCAATGTGGGACTTGATGCCGATTTTACCGAATCAATGAAGAATCGTCTTTTAGGCGAGGCTTATTTCCTGCGCGCTTATTATTATTTCCGTCTTTTGAGAGTCTTCGGTGGTGTTCCTATGCCCCTTAAAGTGATTGATAGTTCTGACCAATGGGCGATTGAGCGTAGTAGTGTTGATGCCGTTTTCACACAGATTTTGGCTGACTTGGAACTCGCAAATCAGAATCTTTGGGTTAAAAGTGCTTATTTACCTGAAGATATGGGACGTGCCACCAAAGGTGCTGCGCAAGCCATGTTGCTGAAAGTCAATTTATATATGGCTTCACCTTATTGGCAAAAATATGAATTAAGCAAGTCGGCTTCTTCATGTTTTACCGATGCTAAAGCGTGGGGAGATAGCATTATCAATTCAGGCGAGTATGCGTTGTGTCCTAACTATGAAGATAATTTTACCCTTGAAGGAGAAAATGGTCAGGAGAGTGTTTTTGAAATTCAATATGCAGAAGTGCCATGGGGTGACTATGGTGAAGGCTATGGTTTTACTGCCGGTTCGTTTACCCAAATACTCATTCGTTCGCGTTCATCGTTGATTGGTGGTGGTTGGGGATTTAACCATCCTACTGAAAATCTCTACAATGAATTTGAAGAAGGCGACCCCCGTCGTGATGTGGCAATACTTGTGCCTAAAGATGCTTTGATTGAAACTCCTGCAGTAGAGTATTATCTTGGCAATAAGATGCTGAACAACAAGTACGGAATGTATCGTGATTCATCGTATGCCGGTGCAGGTTTCGGACAATGGGGACTTCATGCAAGCCGTGGCCCACTTAACAATCGTCAGATACGTTATGCCGATGTGTTGCTAATGCATGCCGAAGCAGCCCTTGGATTAGGTGATGAAAGCACAGCCAAAAACGATATAGATGAAGTTCGTGCACGTGTCGGTTTAGGCGCAGTGGGTAGTTATACAATTAAAGTTAATGGTCAGACCATAACTCCAACCACAGAACAAGCATTACGACACGAGCGTCGTGTAGAATTGGCAATGGAAGGTCACCGATGGTTCGACCTTGTGCGTTGGCAAGGTGTTGACGGCAATGGACTGAAAGCCCACATGGACGCATATAAAACAACTGAAGACCCGATGGCTCAAACGCATATACAAGAATTTGTGGCAGGCAAGCATGAATTATTCCCTATACCATACGATGAGATATTACTCAATCCTGCTAAAATGGAACAAAATCCAGGCTACTAAAATAGGAAATATGAATATTCAGTTATGTCATAAATTTCGATAACTCTGAAAATTCAGAATATACAATCAATTTATTAATTAAACATTTATCAACATGAAAACAAACAAAATTATTGCTCTTGCAATGGTGGTTTTGGCTTTCTTTGCTTGCAAACCCAAAGATGAACCAAAACAAGATGCTACAGTTAATTCTGTAAAATTAAGTGCAGAAGTTCTTCAACTCAAAGTTGGTGAGACAGCCGAACTGACTGCTACTGTTGATCCTGCCGGTGCTGCCGAAGTTACTTGGCAAAGTTCTAACGAAGCTGTTGCTACCGTTCTCGATGGTATCGTAACAGCCAAATCTGTAGGTGATGCCTATATCGTTGCTTCTGCTGATGCAAAGACTGCACGTTGCAAAGTTACTGTTTATGAAGAAGGTCAGACTGTTGTTACACTCGACAAAGTAACTGCTAAAATTGCCGTAGGCGAAACAGTTACTTTAACTGCATCAGTAACACCTGCTGATAAGGCTTCCGAACTGACATGGAAATCATCTAATGAAGCCGTTGCTACTGTAGCCGGTGGTGTTGTAACCGGTGTTGCTGCCGGTGAGGCTAAAATAATTGCTGCTGTTGGTTCTGTTACAGCCGAAGCAACAATTACAGTTACAGGCGGTGATACTCCACAACCAGGAGGCGAAATCAATCACCCATCGCTCAAAGGTAGTGAGTATTTCATATTCCAAATTGGAGGTCAGGCTGCTGAACAAATTGCCGATAGAATAGTAGCTGATTTCCGTGAAGATGGAGACAAAAAGCATCTGTATGTATGGGAAAAAACCTTTAATGCTGGCGAAACATCTGGCAAGAATTTTTATGGTGAAGCAGAAGGTTGGGTTTCATTTGTCGTAAATGCCGGCACATGGTCAGGAATGGCATATAATTGTGAAAATCTTGAGGAACTCAATAAGTTGGCTGTTATTATGGATAATCCGGAAGCATATTATCTGCATCTTGGAATGAAATCAACCGACAATGCATCTCATTTGCTATTCTTAGATGGTACAAGTGGTTCAGGCAAGATATGTATAGGTTCAACACCTTTTGTTGACGGAAATATTACTTATCAACCTGTAACAAATTTTACTCGTAATGGCGAGTGGGGTGAAATTGAAATACCTATGAAGCAACTTATTGACCAAGGTCTTGTCTATGGCAGTAATAATGCTACTGGCCTCAATGTCTTGGGCTTCTTGAGTGGAGGTGTTGGCAGAACTATACTTCAATATGACGCTGTGTTTATTTACAAAAAATAATCGTTGATTATTTGATTTGCCAAAGAGGACTTGGTCGTCCTCTTTGGTCCTATATTTAGATAAATGTAATATGAAAATCAGAAAAATCTTATTGCTGACTTTAATCAGTATCATTTTCCTTTCTTGTCAGGAGAAAAATAATGACACTCTGAAAATAACACTTACTCCGTCGCTTATGCAGTTGGTGGTAGGTGAAACGGGTATAATAGAAGCCGAAGTTGTTGGAGGCGGTGGTACTATTGTTTGGGAATCGTCAGACAATAATGTCGCAACCATTACTGCCGGAATAGTAACTGCTCTTTCGGAAGGCGAAACAACTATTACCGCTCGTATCGGCACTATTTCGGCTACATGTCTGGTATTCGTAACCGGTGGTGATAATGCTTCCTTTAAGATTAATAAGCAGTCTGCAACTATTGAAATCAAAAAGACTGAACAGTTGAGCGTACAGCCCCAAGTGAGTGTTACATGGTCGTCAGCCGATGCTTCAATAGCTATTGTTAGTCCCACAGGTCTTGTAACTGCCGTCAGTGAAGGTAAAACGCAGGTTTTTGCAACTGATGCTGACGGAAAGAAAGCTTCTTGTACTATTTATGTCATCCAACAAGGCGGTTCTTATCAAGGCGAGTATCAGTTGGTTTGGGCAGAGGAATTTGACGGCACATCTCTCAATCTTGATGATTGGAATATAGAAGTTAATGGAGCAGGTGGAGGCAATGGTGAAGCGCAGTATTATACTGACCGACCTGAAAACCTTCGTATTGAAAATGGTTGCCTTGTTATAGAGGCCCACAAAGAGGAATATAAAGGCAAAAATTATACCTCGGCACGTATTCAGACCAAGGGCAAACATGAATTCGCCTATATGAAAGTAGAAGCACGGATATGGCTGCCATCCGGTCAAGGCACATGGCCTGCTTTTTGGCTACTCGGCAATAAAGGTTCATGGCCTACTTGTGGAGAAATTGATATTATGGAACATGTGGGTTCGCAACCTATGATGATTTCGCATGCTTTACACACACGTCAAACCAATGGAACGAAAGGAAATAACTGGAGTGTTCGCAAATACATAGATGGAATGGAGGGAAATTGGCATACCTTTAGTGTTGAAATATTGGAATACTATATGTTTACGCGTGATGCCATTCGTTTTTCTATTGACGGACAAGAAACGGCTTTTACTTCCGAACCAACTAACGAACATAATTTCGAGGCATGGCCATTCTATAACTCTTCGAGTTATGACAACAAGTTCTACATTATTCTCAATCTTGCTCTTGGTGGCTCATGGGGTGGTTCTATCAATACAGATATTTTCCCTGTGCAAATGAAAGTTGATTGGGTTAGAGTATATAAAAAAAGTATCCAATAAGGCATGAAAAAGATTGTTTTGTTGTTTAGTGTATTATTGCTTCTATTATCTTGTCAGAAGCAAAATAGTGTTGAATCGTCGATATCACTATCATCATCGCTTATTGTTTTGCAGGTTGGACAAGATACTATTATAGAAGCCACGGTTAGTCCCAAATCATCAGTTGTCGAGTGGACAACTGAAGATCAGAATGTCGCAACAGTTTTTGCAGGCATAGTAACAGCGATTGGTGAAGGTACTACAACTATTTCTGCTTCAGCAAATGGAAAAACGGCTAACTGTACAGTTATAGTTGAAAGTCCGTCAGACCAAGAGCCTGAAGACGATAATCTTTCTGATGCTGTTCGCTATTTATCGCGTTCGGCTAAGCGCGGCGTTAGTTTTTCCAGTCCTTTTTTTGTGGAGGATATAGCATTATTAAGCAATGGTATATCATGGGTGTATAATTGGGGACCAGCTCCAAACAGTTCGTTCGATGCCGAATTTGTAAAGTATGATATCGATTTCTTTCCGATGGCATGGAATGCTAATTACAATAAGAAACAAATTACTGATTATGTAAATTCGCATCCTAACTGCAAATATATCTTGGCGTATAATGAACCCAACCTGAATGATCAGGCTCGAATGACGCCTGCAGAGGCTGCGGCATCATGGCGTGAATTGTGTGACTTCTCTCATTCTTTAGGACTGAAAATCGTTTCACCGGCTATGAATTATGGTAACTTAGATAACTATTCAGACCCAATAAAATGGCTGGATGAGTTTTTTGCACGCCCCGAAGTTTCATTAGATGATATTGATGCCATAGCCCTGCATTGTTATATGGGAAATGCCGGTAGCATGAAGTCCTTCATTGATGGTTTTGCAAAATATGGTAAACCAATCTGGATGACTGAATTTTGTGGTTGGAAAGCACCTGTTTCAAGCGAAAAAGCGCAGTTGGAATATATGTCGGAAGCAGTCCTAATGTTAGAAAAACACCCGTTAATTGAAAAATATGCGTGGTTCATAGCGAGAGGAAGCGGCAGTATTTCCAAAGAACCATGGAATCAACTTCTGACTAAGACTGAACCATATACATTGAGTTCACAAGGTTTGATTTACACTACTTTATCTTCGTTCGACAAGTCTGTGTGGCTCAAGGCTTCTAACCATATCTTGATGAATACATTTTCTGATATTTGCACTTTGTCAGACTTACAGCCTATTATTTCACCACGCTTTATGCCAATGAATGATGCCTATAACACTCTATATATGACCAATTTTGTAACTAATAAATGGGTGGAATATCAAGTTGATGCTGAAACAGAGTATAATAGTGTCGATATCAGATATATGGCATATATGAAGACTGTTCTACAAATAGATATTGATGGTGTTGCAACGCAAATTGAACTACCTCGCTGTGCCGATGGTGAATGGCGTACTGCTAAACTCAATATCAGTTTGCAGGCAGGAAAACATGTAGTCAAAGTGCTAAATATTTCGGGAAATACAAATATTCATTGGTTGCAATTTTTAAAATAGTTGAAGTATGCGTAAGTTATTCCTTTTAATTTCATTATGTAGTGTTCTGCCGTATGTTGCAACAGCGCAACTAACTATAGACAATTTTGAGTCCGGCAATCGTGGTTGGTCGGCAGTGTCAAGTTTTGGATATGTTGGTGTTCATGAGAATGAGTATAAGTCGGGTCTGAATCTCTCCGATTATGTTCTTTTCACACAACATGCCGTAGGTGATGATAACTGGGCTGGAGCGATACTTAACCCTTGTGCTCATTCGGGTTATAAATATCTGCATGCTTATATGTATCGCAATAATGCAGGTGTTCCGAATCTGAAAGTGTCTGACACTAATGCCAAAGACTTATTGCCCGTCAATGAGATAATCCCTAATCAGTGGCAAGACGTGGTGTTCGACATCTCGGAATATGAGCAGAGTGGTATTGAGTTTATCATGTTCATGGTTGACCGCTCTGATGTGTCTGAACTTGCATGGATGCTTGTTGACGAGATCGAGTTGAGCAACGAACCTGCTCCGCGCACTAAAGTGGTAGGCGATACCGAACCTCCTGTTACTGAACCTATTGATGGCTACAATCTCGTTTGGTCAGACGAATTTTCAGGTACTACTCTTGACCGAAGTATATGGAATATAGAAGTGAATGGCGATGGCGGGGGTAATAATGAGTTGCAGTACTATTGTGAAAAAGGCGTTAAGGTTGAAAATGGAAATCTTGTACTGACGGCAACAAAAGAAGAATATAATGGTAAACATTTCACTTCCGGTCGTATCAATACGATGCATAATATGTATTTCACTCATGGAATGATTGAGGCAAGGATTCTTTTGCCTGAGACTGCCAATGGTCTTTGGCCTGCATTCTGGATGATGGGTAATGATTATAGTAGTGTAGGTTGGCCTCGTTGCGGTGAGATAGATATTCTTGAGATGGGTAATGCCAATGGTATAAATGCCGGAACACAGGATCGCTATTTCAATGGTGCTTGTCACTGGGGCTTCTATCGTAATGGCGGATATCCCAATTATGCGTATGCAAGCACATGGAACTATAGTCTGCAAGATGGCAATTATCACATATTTACGTGTATTTGGAACGACGAATCAGTCGCTATGTACGTTGATTTGGATAAGTATCCTTATAGCGAACCATATTATGTTATGGGACTTGCAGACTCTAATGACGATTGGGCTACCGGCAAGTATTTCCATAAGCCGTTCTTTGTACTCTTCAATCTTGCAATTGGTGGAAATTTCACAGGCATACATGATGCTTCGAAAATAACGGCTTTGGCTGACGGCTCGCGCTCAATGTTAGTCGATTGGGTGAGGGTATATCAACGCGGTGATGCAAGTGAGACTTTATATGTTGTACCATCTACTGATTTAGAAATGGTGGAGAGTGAAATTCTCCGAACAGAGTTTTATGATTTGCAAGGGCGTAAGGTTAATCCAGCCACTGCAAGCGGATTGATTATTAAATGCACAACATATTCTAACGGAACAATTAACACTACAAAAATTATTCGATGAGAAAATATATCTATCTATTTGCTCTGATGTCGCTCATAGGTTGTAAATCACAGCAATCAGATTGGCATCTTGTATGGGAGGACGATTTCAATGGTTCAGTCGTAGATACTGCTTATTGGAATTTTGATGATAATGCTCGTGGTGGTGGTAATGCTGAATTGCAGTATTATACTCCGCGTAATATAACAATAGAAAGGCATCCCGTGAGCGGTGAGTCATGTCTTGTGCTGAATGCTAAACGCGAGGACTATCGCAATCGTCCTTGTACTTCGGCACGGCTTAATACTCAGGATAAGGTAACGGTTCAGTATGGCAAAATCGAAGCGCGTATCGCCTTCCCTTATACTGCCGACGGACTATGGCCCGCTTTCTGGATGCTCGGAAATAATCTTGCTACTAATCTTGGCGACAATGATGATATCGACAAGCGTATAGCAGAACTTGAACGTGAGGGTAGAGTAGTGTGGCCTAAATGCGGTGAGATAGATATTGTTGAGATGGGGCATAAAGATGGTATTGCAGCAGGTGCGCAGGATCGTTTTTTCAATGGTGCTGCCCACTGGGGTGAGTCGTTCAACGATGGCAAATATCCTAATACTGCCGGAATGTGTACTGCTGATTATCCTGTACAAGGCGATTTTCATTTGTTTACCGTGATATGGACAGAAGACTCTCTTGCTATGTATTTAGATCAAGACCGTTACCCTGACGTGCAACCGTATTTTCAACTCTCGCTTCGCAATAAAGAGGTCAATGAACCCGGCCATTATTTCAATCATCCGTTCTATCTTGTGCTGAACTTGTCGGTTGGCGGCTTCTTCCCTGACATGCCGGCTGCCGAAAAATACCCTGCACTGATTACTGTTGACGACCCCTCGTTCCAACGCGTTACCGCTTTACCGTCAGACGGCACTCCTGTCAAGATGTATGTTGACTATATCCGCGTGTACAAGACTGTACGAATTTAACGAATAACACGAATATATCTGTACGAATCACACAAATTACACAAATAATACGAATATGTCAGTAATATATCCTGAAGAATCATTTGAGATAACGGGAGCAGCAATGGCTGTTTACAATAATTTAGGTTGTGGTTTTCTTGAGTCTGTTTATCAAGAGGCTTTAGAAATAGAATTTCAACGACGAGGTATTCCTTATAAAAGAGAATGTGACTTGGAAATATATTATGACGGTATTTTGTTAAGAAAAAATTTTAGAGCTGATTTTGTATGTTATGGTAAAATAATAGTTGAACTGAAAGCCGTAAGTGCTTTAGATGATGGTAATCGTGCTCAAATGCGAAATTATCTTAAAGCAACAAATTTAAGATTATGATTATTAATAAATTTCGGAGAAACAAAAGGCATTGTTATAGAAAGAAGAGTCAATTAATAATTCGTAGTATTCGTGCAATTCGTACCGTGTAAAAAATAAAATTCGTAATATTCGTGCAATTCGTACCATGTAAAAATAAAATTCGTAATATTCGTGCAATTTGTACCGTGTAAAAATAAAATTCGTAATATTCGTGCAATTCGTACAGTGTAACAAAATATATTTAGTGCAGCAATGAAACTCAGTGTAAAAGAAAAATTAGGTTACAGCCTCGGTGACACAGCGTCGCACTTCGTGTGGGACATGGTCAATTTCTGGCTTATTTTTTACTATACCGACATCCTCGGTATAAGTCCGGCATGGTCAACAACGATAGCCATACTCGGTACAGTGATGGATGCAGTGATGGATCCGGTTGTAGGTATATGGGCAGATCGAACTAACACGCGATGGGGCAAGTTCCGTCCGTTCCTGCTCTTCGGTTGTGTGCCGTTCGCGCTGTTTGCTTTCTTGGCGTTCTTCGGACCTGACTTGCAAGGCAATGCGCTCATAGCATATATCCTGCCTATGTTTATAGTGCTCCGAATAGTATATGCTATAGTCAACATACCGTATTCCTCGTTGGGTGCAGTCATGACCGACGATTCCAATGAACGAGCAGGACTTAACTCATATCGTTTCGTAGCGGCTAATATAGGTCAACTTATCGTTTCTGGCTTGGCGTTGTATATCGTTTATTTCCTTGGTTCAAAGGCAAGCGGTATGGACTATGCTATCATGAAGAGCGACGAGTTGCGCAAAACCTTTATGGAAGCAGGTGCCGACAATGCTGCTATGGTGCGCTCATCATACATAGTCGGTTTCCGCTATTTAGTAGGCATCTTCGGTTGCATAGGTATAGTACTATTTTTGACAACTTTCTTTACGACCAAAGAGCGTGTCAATCCGCCTAAACGTCAAGATGCACATTTAGGACGCGACTTTAAGTACTTGTTCAAAAACCGTCCGTGGGTGATGCTTACATTGGTAGGCATACTCTCGTTTATCATGTTTGCTATTCAGAACATATCAGCCACTTATTATTTCAAGTACTTCCTTGGTGCAGAATCTAAAAGTCAGATATTCAATATCCTCGGCACGTTGGCACTAATCATTGCCATACCTGCCACTAAGCCGCTTGTCATGCGTTATGGAGCCAAACAACTCTATATCGTGTGTTCCTTGTTGTCAGGCTTTTTCTTCTGCTTGTTGTTCTTTGCGCGTACCAATTTTGTGTTAGTCAATGTGTTCAACTGTCTTGGTAAGATAGCCTATGCGCCGGCTATTTCGCTGTTATGGACAATGTTGGCAGACGCAGCCGACTATGGTGAGTGGAAGTTCCAACGCCGTACTACCGGCTTATGCCTCTCGGCAGCCGTGTTTGCGCAAAAGATAGGTTGGTCGATAGGCGCAGCATTGTTCGGACTGATAATGTCACAAGTAGGTTATAATGCTGATATAATGACTATTGACCAGATTCAGAATACACCTGAAATCATGTCTGCCATACATGTCTTGTTCGGTATCGTTCCGGGAGTATTGTATGCCGCATGTGCTATATTCTTAGCGTTCTATAACCTCGATAATGCAACTATGGCACAGATGAAATCCGACCTTGAGAACCGTCGTGCTTCAGAAGAATAAATTAAACAGTCAAGATATGATATATGTAGGAAAAGAGCCGCTGCAAGTAGGGGCAGCGGATGTTAAAGGTCAGTTTATCTCAATTAACGACGAGCGTTTTTACCAAATCAGTAATTACGACCGTATGCAACCGTTTTTTATTTCCCTTGCGAGTGATACCGACTTGTGGATGTATCTCTCAAGCACCGGTTCGCTTACCGCAGGTCGTAAATCACCTGATAATGCACTGTTTCCATATTATACCGACGATAAGATTATGGAAAGTGGTGAACAAACAGGTCCGAAAACACTCATCAGGGCAACCATAGGCGATAAGACCTATCTATGGGAACCGTTTTCCAATCGTTATCAGGGACTGTATCATATTGAACGTAGTATATCTAAATCAATTGTTGGCAATAAGATTTTGTTTTCTGAAACCAACAATGACCTTAATTTGCGCTTTTCTTATCTCTGGTGCGCCACCGACCGCTTCGGCTGGGTACGTCGTGCTGTGATAGAAAATTTGTCAGACGCAGATATTGAGATTAGTATCGTTGACGGTCTGCAAAATGTACTGCCTGCCGGAACAAACCGTGTTACGCAGAACGTATATTCAACCCTTGTCGATGCCTATAAGCGTACAGAAGTAGTTACCGATAGTTCGCTTGTTTTGTTCCGTATGGAGGCCATTATGGTTGATAAAGCTGAACCTGCCGAGTCGTTGCGTTGTAATACTATCTTTACCGTTGGTCTGCCGGAAGCACAATATCTTACTTCAGCGCGTCAGTTGGACGCTTTCCGCCAAGGACTTGACTGCCAAACGGAAGAAGTGTCAAAAGGAGTCAGAGGTGCCTGCTTTGCCAATGCGCATTTGGTATTAGGAGCGCAGACTAAACGCACTTGGTATCAGGTTGCTGATGTTGAAAAAGATGCTTCAGCAGTTTGTGAAATACTTGATTTATTGCAAGAGTCGGATGTCGTTGGGCAAATCGAAGACGCAATGCAGAAGGCAACGGATAATCTTTTTGAAATAGTAAAGCAAAACGACGGCGTACAATTTACAGGCGATGAACATAATGATGCACGGCATTTTGCAAATACTTTGTTCAATACCATGCGTGGAGGGTATTATCTCAACAACTATAATATCCGACTTGATGATTTTATCAAGCATGTAAAGAACTTTAATACCGCTGTATATCAGCGAAATATCTCTTTCTTTGAAACAGGTGAACAAGATTATACATATACGGAATTAAAGACCCAAGTTGAGGCTCAAAACGACCCACAACTGACTCGATTGTTTTATGAGTATCTGCCACTCACCTTCGGTCGTCGTCATGGTGACCCATCGCGTCCGTGGAACTTGTTCAATATCCGTGTGAAAGACGAGCAGGGCAATCCTATTGTTTCATATCAAGGTAATTGGCGCGATATATTCCAAAACTGGGAAGCCCTGTCGCTCTCCTATCCGGGATATATCAATTCGATTATATCTAAATTCCTCAATGCTACAACCGCCGATGGCTATAATCCCTATCGCGTAACCTCTGAAGGTATTGATTGGGAAGTTATCAATCCCGACGACCCATGGTCGAATATCGGCTATTGGGGCGACCATCAGATTATCTATCTGACCAAACTCTTGGAGTGGAGCAATAAGTTCAATCCGCAGGCTTTGTATGGTTTGCTTAATAATCGCTGTTTCGCTTTTGCCAATGTGCCGTATCGCATCAAGTCATACAAAGAGATTGTAGCCAATCCGAAGGATAGTATCACTTTTGATACCGAATTGCATAACAGTATTTTAGCATTGATTCCGCAGTATGGCGAAGACGCGCGTTTGCTTCGTAATGCTGAAGGAGATGTTGTTCTGACAACCATGGCTGACAAACTGCTTATCACGCTGCTTACCAAGCTGTCTAATTTTATTCCCAATGCAGGTATATGGATGAATACGCTCCGACCGGAGTGGAATGATGCTAATAACGCTCTTGTCGGTAATGGAGCCTCAATGGTAACATTATATTATATTCAGCGATATGTCTATTTCCTGCGTTATCTGCTTCGGAATGATAATGTCGTGATTTCCAAAGAAACTGCTGACTTTATTGCGAATATACAAAAAGCATATAGTGCCGATTCGATTCTTGATTTTACTAACCTTGCAGGGCAGGCAGGTGAAACATATCGAAACTCTGTATATCATGGCATAAGTGAGCAGATGCAAACAATGTCGAACGACGATTTGCAGGACTTCTTAAAACAAACTGAACAACTACTCTATACTTCAATCAAAAATAATCAAAGGCAAGACGGACTATACAATGCTTATAATCTTGTAACTTTCAAGCCGGATAATATCGAAATTACGCCCTTGTATGAAATGCTTGAAGGTCAGGTCGCCGTTCTGTCGTCAGGTGCTTTGAGTGCCAATGAGGTTTGTGATTTGCTTGATTCAATGCGCAGGTCTGCACTTTATCGTGAGGACCAGCGAAGTTATATGCTCTATCCGAATCGTAGTCTTCCGGCTTTTCTTGACAAGAATGTTTTGCCTTCAGACTTTGCTGATTCACTGCTTGCACATAAACTTATTAAAGCACATAGTCGTTTGATATGCCGTGACAGTCGAGGCAAACTTCATTTTAATGCCGACTATCATAATGCTTCTTATCTTGCATTAGATATGACAAAAGAGCAATTGCTCACAGCCGAAGAACAAAAGCAGATGCTTGATTTATACGAGCGGGTGTTCAATCATAAAGCCTTCACCGGTAGGTCTGGTTCGTTCTATAAATATGAAGGTCTCGGCTCAATATATTGGCACATGGTGAGCAAACTGCTTCTTGCTGTGGGTGAAAACATACGCGACTTTATCAATGCAGGTGTGAAATCTGAACTAATCAACAGAATCTGTGCGCATTACGATGCTATTCGTGAGGGTATAGGATCGCATAAAAAACCTGAAGAATATGGTTCGTTCCCCTTTGACGCATACTCGCATACTCCTGCTATGGCAGGTGTGCAACAGCCAGGGATGACCGGTCAGGTTAAAGAAGACATCATAAGCCGCTTCAACGAACTCGGTATAGACTATGGAATGGCTGACGGAAAACCAATAGTTAAGTTTAATTCATGGTTTCTTGATAAAAGGGATTTTATTGATGGTCAGTTGCAGTTCACCTATTGCAACACTCTGATTGACTATC
>Ga0326513_10000253_pt1 | contig 42953 bp, 42 predicted proteins | sample 2_2465_0518_D_FD_203654 | JGI IMG/M metagenome (GOLD analysis project Ga0326513, IMG submission 203654) | Bovine rumen microbial communities from UC Davis, California, United States - 2_2465_0518 | ecosystem: Host-associated > Mammals > Digestive system > Stomach > Rumen | place: USA... | reverse complement strand
GAGAGGTGGCGGAATTGGTAGACGCGCTACTTTGAGGGGGTAGTGTCAATTGTGACGTGGGAGTTCGAGTCTCCTCCTCTTCACATACATTGAAGACGATATGAACGGTTCGCGATACATTAGTATCATCGGACCGTTCTCTTTTTTATTTGTTTTGCTTAGTTTTTTTATTGTGAAACGAATACTTTCCTTTTGTAGATCTTTGTTTTTTTAATGACATTCTAACTGGTTGTAAATAAATGTTTTTGCAGATTTGCAACATGAAATGCTATTTTGAAAGAATATGAAACGCACTATTGCGCAAATGTAAAAAATGTAGCATGTTATAAATCGCGAACTTTATGAAACAATAATTTTGGTGAATGTCAGGATAAGTTCGTACTTTTGCACTCAGAAAAGGTAAGCATTAAGTTAGTTTATATCATGACGGATCGTAAAGATGGTTACAATCATTGTGAAACTGAATTGTAAGACAAAGAAATACAATGAGTGTTTAGCTTAGACGGTATTAAAGAATTGTATTGACGGGATTAACGCAAGGCGCAAGGTCAATGTCAGCGAAAGCTGATGTTGACTTTGTTCTTTTATTGTGTACTAAGTCCATTCCCCTTTTCCTGTTCTTTTTCTCGAACAACGGCACTTGTCCCTTGCAAGTGATTCCGTTGTCATTCCGCTTTTCCTCCGAACCAAACTCGATGATAATACCATTATAATACCATTATATTACCATAATAATACCATAATATTACCATTAACTATGGTATTTTAATGGTATCTTAATGGTATTTATATGGTATTTTAATGGTAATTACATCGGAGGTGGAATGGAAGAACTTCGACGTTAGGGCTTATGGACTTGGGCGATGATTCTTTGTTTCTTTTCTCTTGGCATGATTTTTTTGTTGATTTCTTTGGCGTTATGCTGTTTTATGTGTATTTTTGCAGAAAAAGTAAATATCTTAACGTGAGTTCGATGAATTTGTCTACTTGTATATTGTTGAATATCATGTAGTTGAAAGAGCTCTGAAGGAGCGATACCTAAAAGGGCAGTCCGTTAGGGCTGTTATATTTGTCGATATAGGGGGATGAGGTCTGTAGGACCGACACCTATTGTATTTATCTATGTTTTTAGGTGTCGCACTTACAGCGCTCCTTTAATCACGCATCTACCGAATAACAGCCCTATCGGACTGCCCTATTAAGTGTCGGGCTTTCAGCCCTCGCAGTCTTGAATTCGTCGAACTCACGTTATCTTAGATTGTAGATTGCAAAATATGACATTCAAAAGACAAATGGAAAAAGCCATAAAGGAATATCTAACCCCTTTAGGCTATAAGTACAATTCAAAAATTTATAAATATGTTAAGTTTGTAGATGATGATATAATCCATACAATAGGTTTTGCAGATTCGACAGGCTTTAATCTTGGTGATTGGCATTTACAAACTTTTGTCGCCGTTGCTTCTCAGTCACTAAATGAAATTCTTTATGAAGTGACAGATGGGATTATAGACCTTAGGAGTACCTATGTCGGACCTGCATATCTCTGTGATACAGAATCTCATGATGATATTCAGACTGATTTCTTTCGTGAGCGATCTATGGAAGAAAACATGGCGGATTTTGAAAGGATGTTGAATACGGATGTTCAGTTTGTATTTGACAGATATAACACTTTGAAAAAAGTATATACAGCCGCAGCAGATAAGGAATTCTATAATCTGATAAACACTCCTTGTGTTTGGTTCTATGCTCCTCTATCTTACTTTTTCTTAGGCGAATACGATGAAGCATTCAAATTCATTGATGAGCGTATTGAAATAGAAGAAGCAGGGTTTAAGCGGATACTTGAAAGGTTTGGGCATCTAAGTGAAGAAGATACCGAAGCGCAAAGAGCGTTCCTTGCTATGCGAGACAACCTGAAGAAATGGATTGCAGAAGGCAGACAGTTCAAGGTGGATGATGAGTATCTGCCCCAAACTGTAGTTGGGGGCTCCTGCGATAATTCTTTGACGGGTAGGATTTCTTCTTTTCTTGCAAAGACAGGAAAGCGTATTTTGCGGGCGAGAGCATAGAAACTTGTGTGCAGGAACCTGACTTTGCACAAAAAAGAGCAAAAATTTCAACTTTTTCATGGAAATATTTGGAAAATCCATAAAAAATGTGTAACTTTGCACCTGTTCAGTGGAATGAGAGGCTCACCGAGATGAGCTTCTCATTCTTGTTTTATTACTTAAATTGAGAGAATGATAGACAAGAACGTCGTTAAGACAGTAGTTGAGGAATGGCTCCAGGACAAGGAGTATTTCCTGGTTGACATCGAGGTCAGCACAGATGACCGTATCGTAGTGGAGATTGACCATGCTGATGGTGTGTGGATTGAGGACTGTGTGTCCTTGAGCCGTTTCATCGAAGAACACCTTAACCGTGACGAGGAAGACTATGAACTTGAGGTGGGAAGCGCCGGTATTGGTCAGCCATTCAAGGTGGAGCAGCAGTATATAAACTGCATCGGTAAGGATGTGGAGGTGCTTGCTGCCGACGGTAAGAAGGTTACAGGTGTGCTGAAATCGGTTGATGGCAGGAAGTTCGTCGTGACTGTCAGCGAGAAACAGACAGTAGAGGGCAAGAAGCGCCCACAGCTCGTTGAGGTAGAGAAGGAATACTCTATGGACGAGGTGAAATACTGCAAATACTTGATAAATTTTAAATAAAATATATAATGGCAAAGAAAGATGCAATTTTACAGCCAAATATGATTGAGACGTTCAAGGAGTTCAAGGACACCAAGAACATCGATCGTACTACTTTGGTTAGTGTGTTGGAAGAAAGTTTCCGTAATGTCATTGCGAAGATCTTCGGTAGTGACGAGAACTTTGACGTAATCGTGAACCCAGACAAGGGTGACTTCGAGATCTACCGTAACCGCGTTGTCGTTGCTGACGGTGAGGTGGCAGACGAGAACAAGGAGATAGCTCTTACAGAGGCTCAGAAGATAGAGGCTGACTATGAGGTAGGCGAGGACGTTTCAGAGCGTGTTGACTTCGCTAAGTTCGGTCGTCGTGCTATCCTTAACCTTCGTCAGACACTTGCAAGTAAGATTCTTGAACTTGAGCACGACAGCCTTTACAACAAGTATAAGGATCGTGTGGGTGAGATTATCTCAGGTGAGGTTTACCAGACTTGGAAGCGTGAGGTCCTCATTGTTGATGATGAGAACAACGAGCTTATCCTTCCAAAGGCAGAGCAGATTCCACAAGACCAGTATCGTAAGGGTGAGACCGTTAAGGCTGTCATCCTTCGTGTAGATAACGAGAATAACAATCCAAAGATTATCCTTTCACGTACAAGCTCACTCTTCCTCCAGCGTCTTCTTGAGGCTGAGGTTCCTGAGATTGCTGAAGGCCAGATTGCTATCCGCCGTATTGCCCGTCTCCCGGGAGAGCGTGCAAAGATTGCAGTAGAGAGCTTCGACGACCGTATTGATCCGGTAGGAGCCTGCGTAGGTGTTAAGGGTAGTCGTGTGCATGGTATCGTTCGTGAGCTCTGCAATGAGAACCTTGACGTTATCAGCTATACAGCTAACACAAAGCTCTTCATACAGCGTGCCCTTGCTCCTGCACGTATCAACAGCATCGTGCTCGATGATGAGAACCACAAGGCAGAGGTTTACCTCTCACCAGAGGAGGTAAGTCTTGCTATCGGTCGTGGCGGTCAGAACATCAAGCTCGCTTCAATGCTTACAGAATATACTATCGATGTATATCGTGACCTCGGTGAGGACGAAAGCGTGGATAGCGATGATATCTATCTCGACGAGTTCAACGATGAGATTGACCAGTGGGTTCTCGATGCTATCAAGGGTATCGGTCTTGATACTGCAAAGGCAGTTCTCAATGCTCCACGCGAGATGCTCATCACCAAGGCAGACCTTGAAGAGGAAACTGTTGATCAGGTGCTTGAGGTCCTGAGAGCAGAGTTTGAGAAGTAAGCCAAGGCTCTGCAAGTTACGGGTTACAAATTGCTAATTACTTAGTTACGCCTTTCTCCTTTAGGCAATAGCCTTTTGAAGAATAAAGATAGATGAAGTAATACTGTAATTCGTAATACGACAATACGCAAAGAAAGTAACTAAGTAATTAGTGATTTTGAAAATAGTAATATCATTAGATGAGTATAAGATTAAATAAAGCAATACGTGAACTTAACATCGGCTTAGGAACTGCTGTTGAGTTTCTGGAGAAAAGACCTGATCTGGGTGAGGTGAAGTCCGATCCTTCATGCAAGATTAGCGATGAGCAGTATAATGCTCTTTCTGCTGCTTTTGCCAAGGATAAGGAAGTCCGCACTCAGGCAGAGAAGCTATTCCAGAAGAAACCGAAAGAGCATAAAGAGTCCAAGAAGGTCGAGGAAAAGAAGGCTGTTGAGGCTGCTCCGAAAGCTGAGGAGAAGAAGGAAGCACGTCAGGAGTTCAAGCCTCTTGGCAAGATAGACCTTGACTCCCTTAACGGTAAGAAGAAGCCGGAGCCTAAGGTAAAGGAAAAGGCGGAGAAGAAGGCTGAGCCTGTAAAGGTTGAGAAGCCGGAGCCTGCCAAGGCTGAACTTGAGAAGAAGGAAGTTGTAAAGGCTGAGGCTCCAAAGGCTGAGCTTAAGAAACCGGAACCTGTAAAGGTTAAGGGAGATGAGTATTTGGAGCAGGAAGTTGAGGTCTTCACCACAAAGAACGAGCGTAAGATGCTCGGTCAGAAGATGAATGTGGTAGGTAAGATAGACCTTGACTCATTGAACCAGAGCACTCGTCCGAAGAAGAAGACCAAGGAGGAGCGCCGTAAGGAGCGTGAGGAGAAGGCTCAGCAGGCTCGTGACGCTCAGAAGGCAGCTAACGGCGAGAGGAAGAAGCGCAACCGCATGAACAAGGAACGCGTGGATATCAATGCCGCAGCTAACCAGCCTCAGGGCAATGGCAAGAATGGTAATAACCAGAATGGCCAGGGAGGCAAGAAGAATAAGAACAAGAATAAGAACAAGAACAATAAACCTCAGGAGGTAAACGAAGAGGATGTAGCACGTCAGGTAAAGGAGACCCTCGCACGTCTGACTTCTAAGTCAAGCCAGAACAAGAAGGGTGCCAAGTACCGTAAGGAAAAGCGTGATGCAGCAGCCGAGAAGCGTGATGAGGAACTTCTTGAACAGGAGTTGGGCGAGAAGACTCTGAAGCTCACCGAGTTCGTTACTGTTTCAGAGCTTGCCACCATGATGGATGTTCCTGTTACGAAGCTTATCGGTACTCTGATGTCTATCGGTGTGATGGTAAGTATCAACCAGCGTCTCGACGCTGAGACAATCAACATCGTTGCTGAGGAGTTCGGATTCACTACCGAGTATGTAAGTGCTGAGGTTCAGGAGGCAGTTCAGGAGGCAGAGGATGACGAGAATGATCTCGTTAGCCGTGCTCCTATCGTAACTGTGATGGGTCACGTTGACCACGGTAAGACTTCTCTGCTCGACTATATCCGTCAGACGAATGTTATCGCTGGTGAGGCTGGTGGTATTACCCAGCACATCGGTGCTTATAATGTTAAGCTAGAGGACGGCCGTAGGATTACATTCCTTGATACCCCTGGTCACGAGGCGTTTACCGCTATGCGTGCCCGTGGTACTCAGGTTACCGATATTGCGATTATCATCATCGCTGCCGACGACTCTATCATGCCTACTACCAAGGAGGCTATTGCGCATGCTCAGGCTGCTAATGTTCCTATGGTGTTCGCAATCAATAAGATTGATAAGCCGGGAGCTAATCCTGACAAGATTCGTCAGGACCTTGCTGCCATGAATCTCCTTGTAGAGGAGTGGGGCGGTAAGTACCAGTGTCAGGAGATAAGTGCAAAGAAGGGTACTGGCGTAGCTGAGCTTCTTGAGAAGGTGCTTCTTGAGGCAGAGATGCTTGACCTGAAGGCTAATCCTAACCGTAAGGCAACAGGTTCTGTTATCGAGGCATCTCTTGACAAGGGACGTGGCTATGTGGCTACAATGCTCGTAAGCAATGGTACTTTGAAGATGGGTGATATCGTTATCGCAGGTACATACTATGGTCGTGTGAAGGCTATCTTCAACGAGCGTAACCAGCGTATCGACAATGTGCGTCCTGCTGAGCCAGCTATCATTCTCGGTCTTAACGGTGCTCCAAGTGCCGGTGACTCTTTTCATATCATGGAGACTGAGCAGGAGGCAAGGGATATTGCCAACAAGCGTTTGCAGTTGCAGCGTGAGCAGAGTCTCAGAACGACTAAGGTTGTCGGTCTTGAGGAAATCGCTCACCGTATCGCTCTTGGTGAGTTCCACGTTCTCAACCTTATCGTCAAGGCTGATACTCAGGGTTCTGTCGAGGCTCTCTCTGATTCATTCATCAAGCTCTCTACTGAGAAGATTCAGGTGAATGTGATTCAGGGTGCCGTAGGCCAGATTTCAGAGAACGATGTAATGCTTGCTTCTGCTGCTGAGAACTCTATCATCATCGGCTTCAACGTCCGTCCTTCTGCTGCCGCAAAGAAGGTTGCAGAGCAGCACGGAGTGGAAATCAACACTTACTCTGTCATCTACGATGCTATCGACGATATCACTTCTGTGATGGAGGGTATGCTCGATAAGGTGAAGAAGGAAGTTGTTACCGGTCAGGTTGAGGTACGTGAGGTTTACAAGATATCCAAGGTCGGCACAGTTGCCGGTGCTATGGTTGTCGAAGGTAAGGTTCACCGCACAGACAAGGCTCGCGTCATCCGTGACGGTATTGTGGTTCACACAGCCGAGATCAACGCCCTCAAGCGTTTCAAGGATGATGTCAAGGAGGTTGCTACCAACTTCGAGTGCGGTATCTCACTCGTTAACTTCAATGATATACAGCAGGGTGATATCCTCGAGACCTTCATGGAGATTGAGGTAAATCAGACTCTGTAATCATATAGGGATTGTAAATGTCAGAAAAGAATGAATTCGTCAAGCAGGTTGCCGAACAGAAATATGAGTTCGGCTTCACTACTGACGTACATACAGAGATAATACCTGTAGGACTGACAGAAGATGTGGTGCGTCTTATTTCTGAAAAGAAGGGCGAGCCGGATTGGATGTTGGAGTTCCGACTCAAGGCCTTCCATTATTGGGAGACCCTCGAGCAGCCTACCTGGGGGCATCTTGACATACCCCCGATAGACTATCAGGCAATATCATACTATGCCGATCCTTTGGCAAAGAAACCGAAGAACAAGGAGATTGATCCGGAACTGGAGAAGACCTTCGACAAACTCGGTATTCCGCTTGAGGAACGTCTGGCCCTGAGTGGTACGGCTGTAGATGCCATCATGGACTCTGTATCTGTGAAGACTACCTTTAAGGATAAACTGAAGGAGAAGGGCATCATCTTCATGTCAATAGGTGAGGCAATCAAGGAGCATCCGGACTTGATAAAGAAGTATCTGGGTACTGTGGTTCCTTACCGTGACAATTACTTTGCAGCTCTCAACTCTGCCGTTTTCTCTGACGGCTCTTTCGTCTATATCCCGAAGGGGGTACGCTGTCCAATGGAACTGAGTTCATATTTCCGCATCAACGCGGCTAATACAGGACAGTTTGAGCGTACTCTCATTGTGGCAGACGATGATTCATACGTTTCATATCTCGAGGGTTGTACAGCTCCTATGCGTGATGAGAACCAGCTTCATGCCGCTATCGTGGAGATTATCGTAAATGATAGGGCAGAGGTGAAGTACTCAACTGTACAGAACTGGTATCCGGGCGATGAGAACGGCAAGGGTGGTGTGCTTAACCTCGTGACAAAGCGTGGTGAGCTTCGTGGTGAGCGTTCAAAGCTCTCATGGACACAGGTAGAGACAGGTTCGGCAATCACTTGGAAGTATCCGTCATGCGTGCTGAGAGGCGATGACTCTGTTGCGGAGTTCTATTCCGTGGCTGTCACTAACAACTATCAGCAGGCAGATACAGGAACGAAGATGATACATCTTGGCAAGAATACCAAGTCAACGATTATCTCTAAGGGTATCTCGGCAGGTCATTCGCAGAACTCATATAGAGGTCTTGTGAGGGCTGGTTCTAAGGCAGATAATGCCCGCAACTATTCTTCATGTGACTCGCTGTTGCTCGGTTCTGAGTGTGGTGCGCATACATTCCCTTATATGGATGTGCATAATGACACCGCAATCTTTGAGCATGAGGCTACCACTTCAAAGATTTCAGAGGATCAGCTCTTCTATTGTCAGCAGAGAGGCATTCCGATGGAACAGGCAGTAGGACTCATCGTCAATGGCTATGCCAAAGAGGTGATACAGAAACTGCCAATGGAGTTTGCTGTCGAGGCGCAGAAACTGCTTAGCGTGAGCCTTGAAGGAACTGTAGGATAAAGATACAGGTGTTGGCTATTAGGTGTTGGGTGTTAGCGTATAGTGCAAACCACCACCACCTATCACCCATCACCTAACACCTAAATACTGGCTTCGGCCAGTTATCATAATTAACCATTATCAATAACTAAAACCTCTTAGAAAATGAAAAAGTATCTTGCAGAAGCAGTTGGAACATTCGTTCTCACACTTCTTGGTTGCGGCACAGCCGTATCTCTCGCATGTGGTTCTGATACCGCATCAGTAGTTGGCACAGCAATGGCTTTCGGCCTTTCTGTTATCGCTATGGCTTATACCATAGGTGGCATTAGCGGTTGCCATATCAATCCTGCAATCACTCTCGGTTGCCTCATGACAAAGCGCATAAGCTGCAAGGATGCTACTGGATACATGATTGGACAGGTGTGTGGCGCAATCATCGCTGCTGCTGTTCTCTATGTGTTCACGCATTTCTCAGGTGCAAGTTTCGGAGGCACTCTCACCGGAGCTAATACCTGTGACGGCTGTAATGACAGTCAGATAGGTGGTTTGATCGTTGAGATTGTTCTTACCTTCATCTTTGTTCTCGTTGTGCTTGGAACAACAGACGCAAAGAAAGGTGCAGGCAACTTTGCAGGTCTCGCTATAGGTCTCTCTTTGATTCTCATACACCTTGTAGGTATTCACTATACAGGTACATCCGTAAATCCAGCCCGTTCTATCGGTCCTGCTCTCTTCGAAGGAGGTGTGGCTCTTGAGGATCTCTGGGTATTCATCATAGGCCCATTCATCGGTGCAGCTCTCTCTGCATGTGTATGGAAGGCTATTGGTGAGGAGTAAAGGAAATGCGGTCTCTCTCCCCGGCTTTACACATACTCCGATGTTATCAACATCGGACTTCCCTCTGTAGGGAGGGAGCCGGAGTGTTTAGAGGCTAATTAAATAATTGAAATGTCTTTCGCCTTCCGGCTCCCTCTCTACGGGAGAGGGCGGGGGGAGAGGCCATAATTTATAATTATAAATCGTGTTAGAAGTCAAAAACCTTCACGCCCGTATAGGCGATAAGGAAATTCTTAAAGGCATAAACCTTACCATCGGTGATGGTGAGGTTCATGCTATTATGGGACCTAACGGTTCCGGAAAATCAACTCTTAGTGCCGTTCTCGTCGGAAATCCTCTCTATGAGGTTACTGAAGGCGAGGCTTGGTATAATGGCAAGAACCTGCTTGAGATGAAGCCTGAGGATCGTGCTCATGAGGGCCTTTTCCTCTCTTTCCAGTATCCTGTGGAGATACCGGGTGTCTCTATGACAAACTTCATGAAGGCGGCTATCAACGAAAAGCGAAAGTATCAGGGACTTGCCCCTCTCTCTGCTTCTGAGTTCATCAAACTGATGAAGGCAAAGCGTGAGATTGTTCAGCTCGATGCTAAACTCGCCAACCGCTCTGTAAACGAGGGTTTCTCTGGTGGTGAGAAGAAGCGTAACGAGATATTCCAGATGGCTATGCTTGAGCCTACTCTCTCCATACTCGACGAGACCGACTCTGGTCTTGACGTTGATGCTATGCGCATTGTGGCAGATGGCGTAAACATGCTTCATACAGACAAGACAAGTACTATCGTGATAACTCACTATGAGCGCTTGCTCGACATGATTAAGCCAAGTGTCATCCATGTGCTTTGGAATGGCAAGATAGTGAAGACTGCCGGTCCTGAACTTGCCAAGGAGATTGAGGTTCGCGGCTATGACTGGATAAAGGCGGAAGCTTCTCTTAATTGATAATTGAAAATTGATAATTGAAAATTTGGAAAGCGAAAAGCAATATGTAGACCTCTATGCACAATGCCGTGATATGATCAACGGTCATAGCAATGAGGTGATGAACTCTGTGCGCGAAAAGGCATTTGAGGATTTCAAGCGTCTGGGATTCCCTACGAGGAAGGTGGAGAGATATAAGTACACCAATATGGCGGAACTCTTTGCGCCTGACTATGGACTTAACCTCTCTCGTCTTGAGATTCCCGTAAACCCCTACGATGCCTTCAAGTGTGATGTGCCTAATATGAGTACGTCGCTCTATTTCGTCGTTAATGATGCCTTCTACGACAAGGCTCTTCCGAAGGCAGAACTGCCAGTGGGCGTGTTTGTCGGCAGATTGGCTGATGCTCAAGATAAGGTAGCAAGTTTGTATGGTTCACTTGCTGATACCTCAACCGATGGTATCACGGCTCTTAACACCATGCTTGCCCAGGATGCCCTTCTCATCTATGTATCGAAGAACGTAAAGGTTGATCGTGCCATTCAGGTTATCAACATCCTTCGTTCTGATGTCGAGCTTATGGTGAACCGTCGTGTGCTCGTGGTTCTGGAACAAGGGGCAGATGCAAAGATATTGTTCTGTGACCATGCTGCTGACGACCGTAAGTTCCTTGCCACTCAGGTGGTAGAGGTCTTTGTGGGTGAGAATGCCCATCTCGACATGACCTGTCTTGAAGAGACTCATTACAAGAATGTACGAGTGAGCAACGTGTATATCGACCAGAAGGCAAATTCACGTGTTGATCATAACGTAATAACCCTTCATAATGGCGTGACACGCAATCGCACAGACCTTGTATTCTCTGGAGAAGGCGCAGAATGTTATATGAACGGTTGTGTGATAGCCGACAAGGAGCAGCATGTGGACAACAACACCCTTATTGACCATAAGGTACCTCATTGCGATTCTCACGAGCTTTATAAGTATGTTCTTGATGATAAGGCTGTAGGAGCATTTGCTGGTAAGGTTCTTGTGCGCAAGGATGCCCAGAAGACCACTTCTCAGGAGACCAACCAGAACCTGTGTGCCACTAAGGAATGCCGTATGTACACCCAGCCAATGCTTGAGATATATGCAGACGATGTGAAATGTGCTCATGGCTCAACCGTAGGTCAGTTGAACGACAAGGCATTGTTCTATATGCAGCAGCGAGGCATCTCTCTTGAAGAAGCTCGTACCTTGCTTCAGAACGCCTTTATAGGTGAGGTGATAGACAGAATACAGGTAGAACCACTCCGTGACCGTCTTCGTCATCTTGTAGAGAAGCGTTTCAGAGGTGAGCTTAACAAATGCGAAGGCTGCAAGTTATGCAGATAGAAGTTCACTTGCGGAAAAACAACGGATTTTCTTGTAAAGTCCCCTTGTTCTTAGAAGAGAAAAATATAGCGGTAATCACTTCATCTCTGAAGTAGATTACCGTTTTTTCTTATTACTGCTTTTATTCTTTTGCGTATTGAATTTGTAAACACACAAACATTCTATTGTTGAGTACGTTTCCCGCAATGTTTTATACTTATTCTGTTATCTCAATCCACGTCCCAAGGCTTTTAGCTCTTTGAAAGACATCCCTAAGTAAGGATTCTTTATCCCAACAGACTTGTCCAGTTTCTTCTGCTGTTCCACAGCCTCTTTCGAGGTTACAGGCTGGTTCCATTGTGCTTTTGATAAACGAATTGCCTCCGTATAATCTGTCCAATTCATTATTGTTCATGCTAAAGTGTGAAAAAACATAGTCGCCCAATAAAGGCTGGCGCACGGTCTTTGATCCTTCAGTGCAAAGTTACTGTTTTTTCCTTAAACATCCAAACAAATCAATAAAATTGTGAAAAACAAAAGGTGAAGAGCGAATCTCTTCACTTTTTGTTTATTGAGGAATAGTGCTGAATTTGAGCATAAGAATCGTAAAGACAAAGTAAAGACAATAGATTTCCAACTTCAGATTGGAGATGAATTGGAGGTGAATTGGACTTGGATTGGAACTGCTACTACCTTACATCGAGAAACAAGAGAGAATAAATTTGATTAATGATATAAATTCTCATTGCAAAAATTGCTATTTTGTCAGGTTACTTTTACAAAGTTCAAAGAAAATAATCGTATTTTTGCAAATTTTTACCCATTTTTATTTGTTTTAAAACAAAAATGTGTATATTTGCAGCGTCATAACTATCTCAAGTGGTTAGACACGACATAATAAAAAAGCGTCATCGATGCTTTGTCTATTGGATAATTGAAACGTAGGAAATTTCAAATTAGAGTTCAAGGACAAAGATAAAGTGAATGCTTACGAGTATGCTATTATTGTATCTCGGGGTGTGCTTACGAGGGTCATGTATCTTCTCTGCACACTTTCCGATACATTTATCATACTAACGTGGGTATTATACTTTGTCTCGTTCAACTCTAAGGGTATCCTACACCTCAATTATCGGACGAGCAGAAGTGGATACCTGCGTTTTTCTATATGTGGTAAACCTTAATATCAACTTATTTCCGCCTTAATAGGGTATCAGAAGGCACATAATTCTATTATTATGAAAAAATTATTTTCTTTTCTTGTTATTGCTTTTATGGCGATTACAACAGCTAATGCACAATCAGTAAAGGATCAATTGACAAAGAGTCAAGAACGTGCAGAAAAGCTTCAGAAACTTTGTGATGGTTACAACACCTGTGGAAATGCTGGCATTGATGGTTATGGTAACTCCGTAAAGGAAGCTGCGATTTTTGCAATTGCTAATAGTGAACAATTGGAGAATTTCTACAAACGTGAGATCGGAGAATCTAAGGATGGTGTTCAGGATGTAACTATCAAGAAGCCGTCTTTAGAAGAATGGATAGAGCTTAGTACCACGATTGCAGGAGAGGGTACAAAAATCAAGGAAGCAACAGAAAAGGCAAAAGATGCGGCTGAGGCAGCTAAGAATTTAGCTCAAGAAGCATCTTCCATAAAGAATCCAATGAAGTTGGCTAAGGCTGCAAAGACTGCAAAAGCAGCTTCTGCTGTAGTTGAATTTGGAAATGCAGCTACACCTATTCTTCTAGAAGAGAGTGCAGCTCAAGCAAAGGCTATAGGAGAGATTATAAATACTCTTAAGAGTGGAGGTAATCTTTAAATGCTATTGTATGAGAAGAATTCTTATATCTTCATTACTGGCTGTGTGTACCACTTGGGGGTATGCACAGTCAGTTACAGACGCAGTAGAACAGGAACGCGAATTACAGAAAGATATCAGTTTCATTAATCAGAAGAAGATGAAAGATGATAGAGATGTAGTAGGTGTTGCTGCTTTCAAATGCGATGAAAAAAGTCCATTTATTGGACTTGTAACAGAGAAGGTGGTTGAAATTCTAAAGAATAGTAATCGCTTTATTGTTGTTGACAGAACCAATATGGATAAAGTCAATGAGGAAATGGAGTTTCAAAAGCGTGAGGAATTCATCGGTAGAAATGATCTTGTAGAACAAGGGAACAACCTTGCTGCAAAGAAAATCGTTCAAGGCACAGTTACAAAGATTCCTGTTTACAGAATCAAAAATTCTAACGGTTCTGTCAGAGGTTACAAAGCAAGTGTTTCATTTGAACTAAAGGTTGATGATATAGAAACTGGTGAAACTACACAAGCTACAAGTTTTGAGGGAAAAGCCAGTAAAGAATGTATTTCTGCACAAGCTGCTGTACAAATGGCAATGAATTCTTTGCAGGATGATATGGCAGAATATTTCAGAATTACCTTCCCCCTACATGCAAAAGTGATGAAAATTACGGCAGAAAAGAATGGCTGTGCAGAAATAATCATGATAAAGGCAGGTAGTAAACATGGGGTAAAGGTTGGTGATAAATTCACCATAAACTGCATAGAAATACTTGATGATGAAGAAATTCCAACAGAATTAGGAACTGCGACTGTCACAAAACTTACAGGTGAAGCCTTCTCTGAATGCAAGTTAGATAAAAGTACAGGAAAGAAAGTTTACGAAAAATTCAACGCTAATACAAAAATGCGTTGTACTCTTATCATCAAGAAGTAGAATCAAATGAAAAGAATAATCTTAATATTGACTATACTGCTATATACTGTATCTGGTATAATAGCTCAAAACACAATGGTTGTACAGCCCAAGATTATGGTTGTACCATACGTTTCTGAGGGCGTTGATATAAGGCAAACAATAGAGAACGACCCAGATATTAGATTAGTTTTATCCAAAATCCGAGAAGCATTTGATAATAGAGGGTTTAGTACTGTTGATTTTGAAGCTAAACTAAAATCACAGTCTGCTAATAATGCTCTTTCACAGAATGCCCAACAAGATTTGAAGTCTTTGGTAATACAAGGATCAGGAGCTGATATTTATGTTGAGGCAGAATATCAGTACACGGAATCAGATGCAGGAAATAGCGTTAAAGTACTAATGAAGGCTTGTGACGTATCTACCGGAAATTCTTTAGCAAATAAGGATGCTTTTAGCGGAGTTTTTAGGTCAAATGATGTTGGAAGACTGGCTGGGGCTGCTGTAGAGAAAGTTGCTGATGATTTCCTTAGTATCATACAAAGTAAATTCAATGATATTGTAGCAAATGGACGCTCCATTATTATTGATTTTAAAGTAGATGAAAACTCTTCAATAACTCTCAATAAAGAATTTAACGGAGAGGAATTAGCTGATATTCTTTCGGATTGGATAGCAGATCATAGCTATAAAAACAATTATCATATTCAAGGAACAACAGAATTAGAGATGATTTTCGATGATGTGAAGATTCCACTAATGGATGCTAATGGACGTAATTACAATATTAATCAGTTTAATAGAGAGTTACGTCAATATCTTCGTTCGTTAGGAATACAAATCGCACATTCCACAAAGAATAATACCTTGATTGTCACATTTAAATAAAGAACCACATGAAAAGATTTTTGTTGTTAGTGTTGGTTGTATTAGGTTTTATCTCCTTTACATGTCAGGCACAAGAGGTGTATTTATCTGTAGCTATGCCATGCAATAGTTTATTAGACAATAATACAAAAACACTTCTTAAAAACAAAATATTAGGAATGCTAACTTCCCAAGGTGTTGCTGCAACAGAATTCAGCGCTATAGCAGTTGTTCCAGAAGTTAGTATTAATGATGAAAAAATGATAGAAGGAGGTCAAAGAAACATCTATACCCAGCAATTGGAAGTTACATTTATAATACGTAATATTATCACTAATACAGTTTTCAATTCTTTATCCCTTACCTGTAATGGAGAGGGATATAGTAAATCTGAGGCTATACGTTCCGCAATAAAGAGGATTAATGGTAATAGTACGAATATTGTTAATTTTATTGCGACATCAAAACAAAAAATATATAATTATTACAATGAATCTACTTCTCTGATTATCAATAAAGCTAACACTTTGGCTGCACAACAAGCTTATGATGAAGCTCTTGCTCTATTGGCAACTTATCCAGAACATTTAAGCGGGTATTCTCGTGTTGCTCAAACAATAAAGAAAATATTCGACAAATCTCAAATGCTATATTGTTCTCAAATCATTCAATCTGCTCGTCAAGCATATGCTATAAGAGATTATGAAAAAGCCTCTGAAATTGTTGCTTTAGTTAATCCCCAAAGTGGTTGCGCAGCAGAAGCTAAAATGTTATTATCACAGATAAAAAAAGATGTTGATAATATGTATAAAGAACAAGTCGCTATAGAAAAAGAAGAAATCAAGTCAAAAGAAAGAATTCAATCACAACTTATAACTGCAGCAAGAGATATTAGTGTCGCATATTTCAAACGCCAAACTCAGTATTGGTTTTTCTGGTAGTTCGTTCTTTTGAAATAAAGTCTATGTGTAGATAATAAACGAAATTATATCACCATCAAAAACAACTACATCATGAAAAAAATGTTTCTCTTTTTTATGTTCTTAAATTGCATGATTATTCAAGCACAAGAACTTTTCAAATTAGAAAAGACTTTTAACGGTCAATTCAACATTCAACCGACTCAGTATGATGATGAAGATAATTTTGTGGCACAATTGCCATTCATAAATTTATCAGTTCCTCCATGTGACATGGGGTATCTATATAATACAAAATGTAGTGGTAAAACGTTCTCCATTAATCTAATTAGTCCTGACTATGAGGTTTCAACCAAGCAATATACCTTTGATATCCCAAATGGTTATGAATTGCAAAATTGTTATCCAACCAATAAGTTGACATCAGATAAATCTTTGATGTTCTTTAATACTTATAGAAATGGGACACTCTATTCATGTGGACTATATAATTCAAAGGGGAAACTTGTACAATCCTTTGCAAATGGAGAATATATAACATATGTATCTTCACTTCTTTACCGTATTAACGGAAACTACATACTATTAGTTTATAGAGGATCTTTAACAGGGAATACTATTGCATACAAGACAGATATTTACACTTTCAAAGATCAGACAAGCCAGATTAGTTCTGTAAAAGAGACAAAATTTGAACTTGTTCCAATACTTTCCAATAATATTGTTAGTATTCCATATTCTAACAATATCAATAATTATCCATTATTGATTTTTGATGGTAATGGAATCATGATTGAATCTCAGAAAGTGAATGCCCCACAAGGAACTTTAAACATTAATATTGCTACATATCGTTCTGGTGTATATATATATAGGATAGGAGAGCAAACGGGCAAATTTGTCGTAAATTGATTTTGAGTTGATGGGTTTGCATTGTTATTTCAAAGTTGACTCTACACCTGAAGAGCCATGATGATTTTTTTTTAGAATTAAACGTCAAACATATACACGCTCGGGGAAATCGCCTCTAATTGTATTGATGGTCAAGAAGTTAATAGCGTGTATGTGTTTGTCTAACATATACACGACACATACATAACATGTACACGGGTCATCACGCTCTTTGTGTATGTGGTGTGTACGACTTGTGTACATGTTAAGCAAACACATACACGCCCCTAAATTATCTGATTAACAAATCGTTATACCCTCATTTTTACCCCCGTGTATATGTTTGGCGTTTAATTCTAAAAAAAATCGCACTTGTATTCCAGATATTGAGAATTGTAGCGTTTATTCTGCCTTCGCATCAAGTCCCAAGTAACTCCTATGCAAGTCCCTTGTAAGTCCCATTTTTCGCCCGTTCTAGGGAACGGACTTGAAACGGATTAGAAGCGAAGGAGAAACGGACCAGAAGCGAAGGCATAACGAAGGATGTAATAAGGTCCTTTGGAAATGGGTGTAATACTCTTGAAATGAAAAAATCTAAAAGTTTTTAGAGAGAGTATTACACCTTTTGCTGTTGTGCGTGAAATATTTCTTGATTATCAACGTGTTAGGTGTGGTGTAATACCCTTGAAAGTATTACACCATTTTGGGGGATTTGGTGTAATACTGGTGTAATACTTTCGGGGGTATTACACCAAGGAAAACTGATTGATACACAATTGTTTAGTGTGCTTAAAACGACAAAGGTGTAATACTCGGCGTTGAAAACTTTTTTCAAAAAGTATTACACCGACTATTATACCAGTATTACACGAGTTTCTGGAAACCTTCTATTTAACGTCAGTTCGACAAAATCCTCCACTTGCTACAAGAAAAAATTAATGCGACATTAATGTGTCATTTGTGATCATTAATGTAGGTTCGCAGAGCGAAAACATATAATATCTCATTAATATCACGTTAATACCGTATTAATTTTCCGTAAAGTACAAGCATCGGAGTTGCATCCATGAAATTTTCGCTAAGGCTCAACAAGCTGAAGCAAGTCGTCGAACTCACGTTAAATTTATCAAATCAAAGATTTCTTACCGGACAACAATAAATATCAAGCAAGTTTTGGGGATAATCTGCACTTATTTGTAATGAATGGATAAATAAAACTGCCCCATTTTTGTTAAAATGAGGCAGTCTCTATATGTTTCTACTCTCTCTGAATATCAGCAGAGGGCGGGTATGAACTTGGCAAAGAGATAAAGCCCTTCGTTGCCAGCGATTACTTCGTGCTTTATTTTTGCAGGCATTATTGATATTACACCAGGTACGTAGTCTATAGATTTACCGTTGTTAAGACAGATTCCGCTACCGGCTACAACCTCGTGCGTTTCGAGTTGCGTTTCATGAGTGTGCAACCCAATTTTGCAGTTTGGCGCAATTCTTACCAGATGATAGCTGAAAAGACCACCGCTATCCTTTGCTGTTACAATGTGTTTCAGAGCCACACCCTCGAATGTTGGGTGCTCGTTCCATTTCAGACTGTTGAAATCTACCACTCTTTCGGGCAAGGCTAGTTGCCCTTTGTCAAATTTTTCAAATATTTCCATTTTGTGTAACTGTATAATGATTTAACGCTGCAAAATTACGAAAATGGAAAATATTATGCTTGTATAAAATTGCTGATTTTCAGATGTCGCGGATTTTTCTCTGATATTCCGACGGCGAGATGCCCACAATCTTTTTGAAACACTTGTCAAAATGGCTCGAATCGTAGAAGCCGTTGTCTAAGGCGGCATCAATCAGCCGACCGCCAAGGCCAAGTTCCTTCTGCGCTTTTCGCACTCTTACCTGAATCATTAACTGATGAGGCGTCAGTCCGATTTTCGACTTGAACTTTCTGATTAAGTGATATTTGCTTATGTAAACATCTTCCGAAAGCTGGTCGAGCAAGTATATATCTGATGATTTCTCAGCTATCTTGTCGGCAACCCTCTGAATGTCTTCTGACAATTTGTAACGCTCATCGCCTATACTTTCCGCAATCAGTTCGATGGCGTCGGTCAGTTCGGTTTTAATTCTGTTATCAAAACCGTTTTCTGCCGAGATTTCATCGAACTTAGCACTTACTTTCTGGCTAATTTCGTTGGCTGACTCTGAAGAAAACAATTCTTTGTTTATGCAGATTGACAGGATCTGCGAATCTGCTTCCACCTTAACAGAATGAGGCATATACGGACGCACGATGAATGTATCGCCTTTCTTTAGAATTATGCTTACATTGTTGTATAAGAGCATTGCCTCGCCCTTTGTGATGGATGTAATTACATAATGATCGGTATGGTTATGCAGACCGAAATCTTTTGTAATATCTTCTGTTACAACAAATTCAATACTTCTGTCATCAAGAATGAAATATTGCATAAAACAACGATAGGTGAGATCATAATGAGAATTTATTTCCCGAAACAAAAGACGGACTTAATATCCGAACACCTCTTCGAGCGTGAGACGACGGATAGGAGCTATCTGTTCCAAAGCCTTGATGTCGAGTTCCTTTTCATCGCCGAGAATGATATAGCGATAAGGCTTGTTAGCCATGTTCTGCTTCTCAAAATCTACGATGTCCTTCAGATTGAGGGATGGCAAGAGGTTATAGACCTTCTCGTTGAGATCAAAGTCAAGGTCGAGACGCTTTGCGTTGATATAGGCGTTGAGCACAGAGAACTTGGTGGTGCGCTGACTGGCAATCTGCTTCATAGCTGCATCCTTGGCAATCTGAAAAGCGGCCTCGCTCTGTGGCATGTTATTCAGAATCTCGTGGAACTGCTTCACACAATCCATCATCTTATCATTCTGTGTGATGATATGAGTGTAGAAGTTCTCGGTCTCGCCCTTGCGGCTTGGACGGTTGTAGTAAGCATAGGCGCTGTAGGCAAGTCCGCGAGCCTCACGCATTTCCTGGAACACGATGCCGTTCATACCTCCACCGTAGTATTCGTTGAAGAGAGTCGTAATGCCCTGCTTCTCAGGGTTCCATGCACGAGCCTCGTTATGGAACATACGCATATAAATATTCTTTGCATCGTAAGGTGCAATCCATATCTCGTTCTGTGGCGTCTGTTGTGCGGCGAATGGCTGTCCCTGAGGAGTTGGGGAGAGAGTCTTGGCAGTCTTGTGATACTTGCCCACTACATCGGAAAGTTCCTTCTCGCTGAGAGGACCATAATACAAAACGGTATGCTCATAGCCTGAGATATTCTTCAAGAGGTCGGTGAACATCTTAGGATCGGCTTCTTGCAGTTGCTGGGCAGTCATATCGTCACGACGCATGTTGTGAGGACCATAGACTGCATAATGATAGAGGTAGTCGAAACAGTTCTGTTGATTCTTCTTGGCATCCTCGCGATTCTTCATGATAAGGTCAACAAACTGCTTGTATGCCTCCTTGTCAGCCTTTGCGTTGGTCAGGATGTCTTCAAGAAGAGCGAGAGCCTGTGGCATATTCTCGCTAAGACCGCTGAGGGAGATATTGATGTTATTGCCATTCACGCCCACGTTCATGTTGCACGCAAGTTTGTAGAACTGCTGCTTAACTTCGGTGGCAGAGAGCTTGTCGGTGCCTAAGTAGTTGAGATAGTTGGCAGCAATGTCGTAGCGGTTGTCATCCTCATGTCCGAAGTCGTAGCGGAAAGAGAGGTTGAAAAGACCGTCGGTGGTATTCTGCTTGTAGAGCAGAGGAAGTCCGGATTTTGTCTTGCTGACGGTAAGGTCTTTCTTGAAATCGAGGAACACAGGCTGTATAGGATCAACCTTGGTGTTCTGAATGCCCTTTACAAACTGGCTGACCTGATCGCGGTTGGTAGGGATGGCTGTAATTGCTGGCTTGTCAATCTTCTTCTGGAGAGAATCCACGCCCTGTGTCTTGAATACGGAGATATAGCCATCAGTAAAGAAACGGTTGGCAAATGCTACAATCTGTTCCTTCGTCATGCCACTCATACGGTCGAGTTTCTTTACGACCTGCTCCCATTCCGTGCCGCAGATGAAGGCATCCATGAACTGCGATACGCGATAGCGGTTATTGTCGAGTGAACGGAAATAGTTGAGTTTCTTGTTGTTGATGACAGAAGGCAAGAGGTCATCAGAGAACTCTCCGCGCTTCAATCTGCTGATTTCATCGAGCATGAGCTGACGGACTTCCTTCAGATCCTGCCCTTGTTTAGGTGTACCTATAAGGATGAAACCAGAGTAGTCTTGAAGTGATTCCAAGCCTGCCTCAGCCCCTTGTACCTTCATGCTCTGGTTCAGGTTGAGGTCGAAGAGACCGGCTTTACCATTGCTGAGAATATCGCCGATTACATCGAGCGTGTCACATTGCAGGGAAGCGGCTCTTTCTGCCGTCCATGCCATCAATAGCGTTTCTGCCTGTTGGCCAACAACCGTGGTATCTACAGGAGCGGTGTATGGCTTCAGGGCAGGGAATACAGGCTGACGTACATCATCGCCCTTCTTCCAACCACCGAAGTACTGGTCGAGTAGGGCAATGGTCTTGTCTGGGTCGAAATCGCCAGCCATACAGATGGCAGCATTGTTAGGAACATACCACTTCTTGAAATAGTTCTCTATGTTGACGATAGAAGGATTCTTGAGGTGATCCTGAGTACCGATGACCGTCTGTGTGCCGTATGGGTGATTAGGGAATGCCTTTGCCAGTAGGGCGTCAAAGCATTTGTTCATATCGCTTGACAATCCTATGTTGTATTCCTCATAAACAGCTTCAAGCTCGGTGTGAAAACCGCGGATAACCATATTCTGGAAACGGTCGCTCTGAATCTTTGCCCAGTTCTCAATCTCGTTGCTTGGGATGTCCTCGGTATAGCAGGTAACATCATAGCTTGTGAAAGCATTAGTGCCCTCAGCTCCGATAGTAGCCATGAGTTTGTCGTATTCATTCGGGATGAAATACTTGGCAGCCAACTGAGAAACAGAGTCGATCTCGTGGTATTTCTGCTTGCGAAGTGCAGGATCTTTGATTAGACGGTATTCCTCATAACGCTTGGTGATATCGTCGAGTAATGGTTTTTCTGCCTCTGGATTATTTGTGCCGAACTTCTTTGTACCCTTGAACATAAGGTGCTCAAGGTAGTGAGCCAGACCTGTTGTTTCGGCAGGGTCGTTCTTTGAACCAGTACGCACAGCGATATAAGTCTGGATGCGTGGTTTTTCCTTATTTACTGATAGATATACCTTTAGACCATTATCGAGAGTATAGATGCGAGTCTGCATCGCATCGCCTGCCACCGTCTGATACTTGTAGTCCTTGGCACATGCGTTTATACTCATTCCGAGTACCAGCAATGCAAAGCTTAAGATTTTTCTTGTTTTCACAGGTTGGAGAAAATGTTAATTGTTAATTTTTAATTGTCACTTGTCACTTGTTAATTGTTCTATCACCTTCACATTCGCTTCCCTCAGCGATTCACTTGCTGCTGCAAGGTTCTTTGAGAACTCCTCGAAGGTCTCTGCACCAGAGTCGCAGAGATCGGTGACGGATTTCACGAAAAGGATAGGCTTCTGGAAAAGAGAGCATACGAAAGCTATTGCTGCGCCTTCCATATCCTTGAGCTGACCGCCATTCTCGTGGATTATCTTCTCATCGCATGGCTGCATGTCAAGACTTGAGCCGGTCGTGATCTTGCCCATCTCAAAGCCGAGTTTCTTAGCCAGTGCCTCCGAGCCTTCCCATACAGGGTAGTTGCCGAGAGCCTGAGTGCCCCAGGCATCATCGCCAGGAACACGACGGTCGTGGAACATCACGCCATTGCCGATGAATACCTGTGCTATGCTTGCGCCTTCGCTCTTGAAACCTCCACAAGTGCCGCTGTTTATAATGATATCGGGATTAATCTTCTGGATTGCAGCAAGCGTGGCAACTGATGCGGCCTCGCATCCAACGAGGTCGGAGCCATGTTGCTGACCATTCAGTACGATGTTAAGTTCTGAGTTTCCGTTGTCAGTAGAAATGATACTTCTGTACAGTTTGCAGGGAAGTGGAGCGAAGAAGTCTTTCACCTCCTTAACACCGAAATGATCGATGAAAGGTTGGGCTTCTGCTTGCATCGCCACAATGTAACATATTTTCATTTTGTGATAAATTTTTGTTAAATCGGGTTTGCAAAGTTAATAATTAAGAAACAGAAAAACGAAGAAATGCACAACTTAATTAAATAAAAATGGAAAAATAGGTTAAAAAGACGTTTTTTTTTACTAACTTTGTGCGCGAATATTAAAATGTGCGCCAGCCTTTTTGACTGACGTGCAATTTTTTCTTCACTCGAAGAGAAGAAGTATGGTATTTTGGAAATGATTTTTTTGTGAGATAAAATTCAGTAAGTTTAATAGATAAGTAAAATGACACGTGTAATTAAATTGTCAAAAGGTCTTGACATTAATCTTGCAGGTAAGGCTGAGCCAAAGAAGGTAAGCTTGTCTGCAGGTAATGTTTATGCCTTGAACCCAGCCGACTTTGAAGGCGTGAAGCCGAAGGTGGTTGTGAAGGAAGGCGATAAGGTCAAGGCCGGTGATGCTTTGTTCGTCAACAAAGACTTTCCACAGGTGAAGTTTGCTTCTCCAGTCAGCGGTACTGTAAAGCTCGTGGAGCGCGGTGACCGTCGTAAGTTGCTCAGCGTTCAGGTTGAGGCTGATGCACAGCAGGAGTTTGTGGATTTCGGAAAGAAGGATGTGAAGTCGCTTGACGCACAGGCTGTGAAGGACGCTCTGCTTGACGCAGGTCTCTTCGGGTACATTAACCAGTTGCCATACGCTATCTCTACTAATCCGGAGACAGCGCCAAAGGCAATCTTCGTCTCTGCTTTCAGGGATATGCCACTTGCTGGTGATTTCTCTTTCGAACTCAAGGGACAGGAGGCTGACTTCCAGACTGGTCTTTCTGCACTCGCAAAGATTGCAAAGGTTTATGTAGGCGTTAATGAGTCTATGAGCCTTAGCGACGTAGAGGTTGTTGAGTTCCGCGGTAAGTGTCCTGCCGGTAATGTTGGTGTTCAGGTTAACAACATTGATCCGGTGAACAAGGGAGAGATTGTTTGGACAGTTGAGCCAAGTGCAGTTATCTTCTTTGGCCGTCTTTTCAACACAGGTAAGGTAAATCTCACTCGTACCGTTGCCGTTGCAGGTAGCGAGATGAAGGAGAACGGATATGTTGACGCCCTCGTTGGTCAGCAGTTGACTGTAAACGTAGATGCCAACGCTCGTGTTATCATGGGTAATCCTCTAACTGGTAAGGCTGTTGCTACAACACAGCAGGCTTCTGCCGTAACAGTAACTCTCGGTGCTCATACCAGTGAGATTACAGCTATTCCAGAGGGAAACAACGCTGACGAGATTCTTGGTTGGATCATGCCACGTTTCGGTCAGTTCTCTGTAAACCGCAGTTACTTCTCTTGGCTCTTCGGTAAGAAGCAGTATAAGCTCGACGCTCGTGTAAAGGGTGGTGAGCGTCACATGATTATGAGTGGTGAGTATGACAGCGTGCTTCCTATGGATATCTATGCTGAGTATCTCATCAAGGCAATTATCACTGGTGACATCGACAAGCAGGAGCAGCTCGGTATCTACGAGGTAAGTCCAGAGGACTTCGCTCTCGCAGAGTTCGTTGATAGTAGTAAACTTGAATTGCAGCGCATAGTCCGTGAAGGTCTCGACGTGCTGAGAAAGGAAAATGAGTAATGGGCTTCTTAAGAAATTATCTAAATCAAATAAAGCCGAACTTCGAGGAAGGTGGTAAGTTTCATGCTTTCCGCAGCGTCTTCGATGGTTTCGAGACGTTCCTGTACGTACCAAATACTACAGCCAAGTCAGGTGCGAGCATCCACGATGCCATTGACTCTAAGCGTATCATGTCAATGGTAGTGATTGCTCTTATGCCTGCACTTCTCTTCGGTATGTACAACATAGGATATCAGAACTATCTGGCAGCCGGTGTTGAAGGTTCTTGCCTTGACATGTTCATCTATGGTGCTCTTGTAGTAGTGCCAAAGATTCTTGTAAGTTATATCGTAGGTCTTGGCATTGAGTTCGCTTGGGCTCAGTGGAAGAACGAAGAGATACAGGAGGGTTACCTCGTAAGTGGTATCATCATTCCGATGATTCTTCCTGTTGGTTGCCCACTTTGGGTTATCGTGCTCGCTGTTGCTTTTGCCGTTATCTTCGGTAAGGAGATTTTCGGTGGCACGGGTATGAATATCTTCAACGTGGCACTCCTCGCGCGTGCGTTCCTCTTCTTCTCTTATCCAACCAAGATGTCTGGTGACACAGTATGGGTAAGCACAGAGAGTATTTGGGGCTTCGGTAACACACTTCCTGACGGATTCACATGTGCTACTCCTCTTGGTCAGATGGCTACAGGTAGTGCTCCTACAGCATCTCTCATGGATAGCGTTATCGGTCTTATCCCTGGTTCTATCGGTGAGACAAGTGTTATCGCTATTGCTATCGGTGCTATTATCCTTCTCTGGACAGGTATCGCATCTTGGAAGACAATGTTCAGCGTATTTGCCGGAGGTGCTCTTCTTGGCTATATCTTCCAGGCTACTGGTCAGAGCCAGATAGAGTGGTATCATCAGTTCGCTATCGGTGGTTTCTGCTTCGGTGCAGTATTCATGGCTACCGACCCTGTAACATCAGCACGTACAGAAACTGGTAAGTACATCTATGGTTTCATCATCGGTGCTCTTGCAGTTATCATCCGTCAGATGAACCCTGGTTTCCCAGAGGGTATGATGCTTGCTATCCTCTTCGGTAACATGATGGCTCCAACAATAGACTACTTCGTAGTTCAGAGAAATATCAACAAGCGTCTTAACCGTGTAAAGAAGTAGAACTATGGCAAAACTGAATACAAATTCAAATGCTTATATCATAGCATACAGCTGCGTGATGGTTGTCATCGTGGCTTTCCTGCTCGCTTTCATCAGCAGTTCACTCAAGCCTACACAGGACGTGAATGTCGCTCTTGACAAGAAGAAGCAGATACTTGCAGCTCTCAATATCCGTGACCTCTCAAACGATGCAAGTGCAAAGAAGTATCAGGAGGTTATCACCGCTGACGCTATCGTTGATGTTGACGGCAACATCGTTGAGGCTGGCGAACAGGGTGGTGAGAAGGCTGGTTTCAAGCTCAACAGCGCTGACTATAAGGCTGGCAAGCTCGCTCTCTATATCTGTAATGTAGATGGCAAGAAGATCTCTGTTGTTCCTGTATATGGCATGGGACTTTGGGGACCTATCTGGGGTTATATCGCAGTTGCTGAGGATGGAAATACCATCTATGGCGCATACTTCAACCACGAAGGTGAGACTGCTGGTCTTGGTGCCGAGATCAAGGACTCAAAGGCTTGGCAGGATAAGTTTATCGGCAAGACTATCTATGATGCTGCCGGTACACCTGTCATCAAGGTGTTGAAGTCAAGCGAGGTAAAGAACCCTCAGAGCGAGGTTGATGCCGTTACTGGTGCTACACTTACATCAAATGGTGTTAGTGATATGCTTCAGGATGGTTTCAAGAAGTATAATGCAGCTCTGAAAAAGTAAAAAAAAAAGCAGCCTAACCAAGCCTTCCCAAAGGGAAGGATGTTAGGTGGAAAAATTCATCATAAAAATGACCAAGCCTTTATAAAGAAAAGGTCTTACGCTCTAAGTGTATAAAACATCCTTCCCTTGGGGAAGGCTTGGTTAGGCTTTAATTTTTAAAAGTATGGCAAACAGTAAAATGAAAGAGGTCTTCACAGCTCCGATCAACGTGCTCAACCCTGTGCTCGTACAGGTGCTTGGTATCTGTTCGGCTCTCGCTGTTACCTCTCAGCTTAAACCGGCTTTAGTGATGGGACTTGCCGTTACTGTTATTACGGCGTTCAGTAACCTCATCATCTCAATACTGCGCAACACTATTCCAACACGTATCCGTATCGTGGTACAGCTTGTAGTAGTTGCTGCCCTTGTAACTATCGTTTCACAGATTCTCAAGGCATTCGCATACGATGTTAGCGTTCAGCTCTCTGTATATGTAGGTCTTATCATTACCAACTGTATCCTCATGGGCCGCCTTGAGGCATTCGCTATGCAGAACGGTCCAGTACAGTCGCTCATTGACGGTTTCGCCAATGGTCTCGGTTATGGTCTTATCCTCGTTATCGTAGGTGCTTTCCGTGAGTTGCTTGGTCGTGGTTCTCTTCTCGGCTATCAGATTATCCCAGAAGGTGCATACGACTTCGGCTATATTAATAATGGTATGATGACAATGCCTGCTATGGCTCTTATTATGATCGGTGTCGTAATCTGGATTCATCGTGCTTATTTCTATAAGGAGGAGAAATAAATGGAACAATTGATAAATCTTTTCTTCAGGTCCATCTTCGTGGACAACATGATCTTCGCATTCTTCCTCGGTATGTGTTCATTCCTTGCCGTTAGTAAGAACGTGAAGACATCTCTCGGACTCGGTCTCGCCGTTACCTTCGTGCTCTGCGTTACCGTTCCTACCAACTATCTGCTCCAGACCAAGATTCTCGGTCCTGACTGTCTCGTAGAAGGCGTGGATCTCAGCTATCTTGCTTTCATCCTCTTCATCGCAGTCATCGCTGGTATCGTGCAGCTCGTGGAAATGGTAGTAGAGCGTTTCTCTCCATCACTCTATGCAGCTCTTGGTATCTTCCTTCCATTGATTGCCGTGAACTGTGCTATCATGGGTGCTTCGCTCTTCATGCAGCAGCGTATCAACCTCGATCCGTCAAACACTCAGTATATCGGTAGTGTCCTTGATGCGTTCGTATATGCTCTCGGTTCTGGTTTCGGTTGGCTCCTTGCTATCGTCAGCATGGGTGCTATCAGCGAGAAGATGGCATATAGCGATGTTCCAAAGCCTCTCCGTGGTCTCGGTATCACATTCATCACCGTAGGCTTGATGGCTATCGCAATGATGTGTTTCTCAGGACTCAAGCTTTAAAATAATAATTACAAATTGGTAATTAAGTATTATGAATATAGCATTTAATTTACTCAGCATAGGGGTATTCCTCGTGGTTATCCTCGTACTTGTAATAGTACTGCTGGTAGCAAAGAAATATCTCAGCCCAAGCGGTCAGGTTACTCTGACTGTGAATGGCGATACCAAACTGACCGTTAATCAGGGTGGTTCTGTTATGGCTACCCTTAATGAGAACGGCATCTACCTTCCTTCTGCCTGTGGTGGTAAGGCAAGCTGTGGTCAGTGTAAACTTCAGATTCTCAAGGGAGGTGGCGAGATCCTCGACTCTGAGAAGCCTCACTTCACTCGTAAGGAGATCAAGGATCACTGGCGTCTCGGCTGTCAGGCTAAGATCAAGGGTGATATGGAAGTAAAGGTTCCAGAGTCTGTATTGGGCGTTAAGGAATGGGAGTGTACCGTTATCGGCAACCGCAACGTGGCTACATTCATCAAGGAGTACAAGGTTGCTCTTCCTCCAGGCGAGCACATGGACTTCGAGCCAGGTTCTTATGCTCAGATCCGTATCCCAGCATTCGAACTCGACTACGACAAGGACTTCGACAAGTCTCTTATCGGCGATACCTATCTCCCCGCATGGGAGAAGTTCGGCTTGTTCGGCCTCAAGTGCGTAAACCCAGAGCCAACAATCCGTGCTTACTCTATGGCTAACTATCCTGACGAGGGCGATATCATCACACTTAACGTGCGTATCGCTACTCCTCCATTCAAGCCAAAGGATCAGGGTACAGGTTTCATGGATGTAAACCCAGGTATTGCATCATCTTATATCTTCTCACTCAAGCCAGGCGACAAGGTAATCATGTCAGGTCCTTATGGAGAGTTCCGTCCACAGTATGGCACTGGTCGTGAGATGATTTGGGTAGGTGGTGGTGCCGGTATGGCTCCTCTCCGTGCACAGATTATGCATATGCTCAAAGGTCATGGTATTGCTCCTGAGGATCGTCAGCGTCCTATGCACTATTTCTACGGAGCACGTGCTCTTGAGGAAATCCCATTCCTCGACGACTTCCTCCAGCTTGAGAAGGACTTCCCTAACTTCCACTTCCATCTCGCCCTCGACCGTCCAGATCCAAAGGCAGATGCAGCAGGAATCAAATATACTCCGGGCTTCGTAGCTCCTGTTATGGGCGATACATACCTCAAGCAGCATGAGACTCCAGAGGATTGTGAGTACTACCTCTGCGGACCTCCGATGATGGCTAAGACCGTTCTCGATCTTCTCCACTCTCTTGGCGTTGAGGATAACATGATCAGATTCGATAATTTCGGTGGTTAATCACCTTAAACATAGAAATGGCGAGCATCTTTATGATGCCCGCCATTTTTCATTTTAAATCTAAAGAATTTACCGAATTAAATTTATCGGCAATTTACTTTCACTCTTTCGTAATTACTTATAGCTCTTGTATGCCTTGTCAAACGCTTCTTTGCTGCAATAGCTATCGTACAAAGCACTATCACTAAGGCATAATTGCTGAGTGGAAACAATCTTGTCTCTGCCTTGCCCACGACCATGAACCGCGGCAAAGGCATATGTGTATTCTTCCGAATCTTCAACCCTAACCGCCAATTTGCCGTCAACGGAACAAAGTGAGAAGCGAGACATATTTGATAGACTTTCAAGTGGAGCAATATCGCCAATCTTCGTTGCACTTGAATTGTCAAGGCTAACGACAATCGAACAGCACGTTGGATGTGCAATTTCCTCATCTAAAGAAGCCGCACGTTTCTGTCTCAAAAGAATCACCTGCAAAGAGTCGTTATTCGTCCACCCCTCGTTATTCCCGCATATAATCGACGAAAGAACACGTTCCTCCGTCTCGTCATTTATTTCCAAATCACCCACGTTAATATCAGAAACGAACACACCATCCCTGAACTCATACCCAACCGTAGGAATACGTCCTTGAGCCACCACGTATGGGGCAAGCACAAACTTATACGACTCCTTTTGTGCCTTAGTCTGCCAAACGGGAGTCTTCATAAGATTATGGCTACGGAAGAAGCTCGATGCATTCTTATTGCCTATAATCCCCTCGAAATTCTGCTGCAAATATCCCTTGATGTATTTGTAGGTATTGAGGATATTATTCATCTTTATGCGCTGTTTCATCTGCAATTCGGTTTGGGGATTATTTGTCTCAGCAGGTATCGTAACACCGATAACCTCTCCGTTCAACTCATAGAATCGCATGTTGTTAGCTTTTCCTGTTATTATTCCTAATGAGGATTTTACTTTAACCATATATTTTCCTTTCTAAGATGATTTGTTGATGCTATGTTTATGCTCTTTTCTTCTCCATCACTAAACCATCAGACATCCATCAGTTCTCCATCGAAACGATGGACTAGCGATGGAGCAGCGATGGAGCAGTGATGGAGCAGCTTCCTTGTTACTGCCTGCAAATTTACAAATTAATTTGGAAGAAAAAGAAAATAAAAGCACAAAACTTGTAAAAGGGCTTGAAAAATATTACAGGAAAATGTTGTCCGTTGTGCTTTTAATTGCAAAAACAAAGGAAAATGCACTTGAAATGAAAGTTTATTGATGATTATTGTTGGCATTTCAGAAAAAAATGTTTATTTTTGCAACGTCATAACTATTGTAAGTGGTTAGACACTACATAAGGAAAAAGCGTCACTTACGCTTTGTTTATTGACAAATTGAAACGTAGGAAATTTCAACTGAGAGTCAATGGCAAATGTCAGAGGTGAATGCTTACGGGTATGTTACAACAATATCCGGAGTGTGCGATGCCGTAAGGTTTTCAGCACACTTTTCGGGTATATTAGTTTTTCATACAGGCGTAGGTGTTACTCTGTCTCGTCAGCTCTCAGGGTATCCTACGACCTCAATTTGTGGACGGGCAGATGTGGATACCTACGTTCTTTCGTTATGTGGTATACCTAAATCTATTAAGACCGCCTTTATTTGGTATCTTGAGGCATAAGTAGTGGACAAAACCATGAAATAATAACCAATTTAAAAGCTATGAAAATAACAGTTATCGTATTGTTGGTATTTGCAATCTTAAATTTCTTGGTTGCAATTATCGCTGCTACAAATGGAGCAGGAGATGCAGCCTGTCAAAAAAATAGTACTGCAATTTTACTTGGTGTTATTGGAGGGCTACTTTTCTATTTTTGGAAAAAAGAAGCAACAGAGTTGAAAAGTATAATTAAATAAGGTGATATTATGAATATTATTTTGATAATTATTTGTTTAGTTGTTTTCTTATGGGCATTAAATTACAAAAAGAAAATTGATAAAGAAGAGGAAATAGCATTAAAAACACCTGGTAGAGCATTTCGCCTTAGAGAACATTATGGTGAGGTTATTGAACTTGTTCTCAAGTCTGAAGATCATCAAATCCTTTTCGAAAGAAGTTATGATGAGTCTATACGAATTGGGAATTCAAAGAATCAAGAGTTGTTTATGAGCTATTCACCTCTTGGGTCACATGGTTCGGAACTTCATGTTGTGTGCTTGCAGGATTCTATGGTGATAAAAGAGTGGAAATTTGATAATCGTAGAACGAATGTGTCTATATATCAAGAAATTGCGGATTATTTTTATTGATATATTATGAGTGGAATATTACTATTGATACTTGTAATTGTTGGTATATGTGTATTTCCTTTTATAAAGGATTCAATGCAAGAAACCAACAGGGTTGTTAAAGAAGGTGGGATTTATAATAAATACAAAACTCTTATTGATAATTTTATCGATCCTGACTCTGGTATGAATGTAATCAAAAAAACAAACAAATATATGTGCGTTGGAATGAAAAATAATACAGGAAGTATAGTTTTCCATTTCCAACATACATTTAAAAGAATAAATGTTACTTTTGAAATGAGAAATATCTTTATTGGTAATCACAAATTGGATTGGGATTTTCCAGAGACTATGCCACAAACAGACATGATTAAGCATATAGAAAATCGTACAAGGCAATATATGAACAATGTTACTTCACAATTAAAATGATTAAATGATATGAAATATTCCAAGGACTACATTAATAGCCTTAGTTTTCGAGATTATATAAAACTGATGGCTGATGAATTGAATGCAAATGGATTTAAGGAGAACGGCAAATATGAATATAATTCATTCTATGACGATTCTTCTATGAGACGACTTTTTATGATGGGTCCTGTTAATGATCCCAAAGCAATGTCGTTTCTAAAAATGCAGGGACTGATAGAAAATGGAAGATGTCCTTCGTGTGGTGCACCTATGTCAGTTTATAAATATACTTGGAGTGATATTAGAGATCCTTCAAAGAAATTCTATGTATGTTATGGGTGTGCTAAGAATAATGGTCGAGGAGATGGTCATAGTATGGATGGATGTCCATCTGGTGCTCCAACTTCATCTAATGCAGGAAATGGATGTATGATTGGATTATTACTTATGCCTTTCTATTTCGTTAAAACTCTTTTCATGAATATTATTTAATTAATACACCATAGAAATAATCAATAAAGGCTCACTTTGCGTGAGCCTTTATTATTTATCAAATATTTTCTAATTTTTGTTTGTGATTTAAACTTGTGCAATCTGGAAAAAACGTGGTCACGAAGGTGGTTCGAGCGAGAGGGACAATAATGCAATTTTGGGGGTGGGGGAGCGTGTGGAATATGCAGTTTTGTGCTGTTATTATATTAAAAAGTGTTGGAGAAGGAAAATATCATCGTTATTTCTTGTTTTCTCGGGAAAAAAAGTGTATTTTTGCGAAATATTTCTGACGACTACTGCTAATAAGCGATGTCAGATTTGTGACATATATCAAAACCTTGTAATCATTTCTGATATGTCAATATCTTCTGCCGCATTGGTTAATGGGCAGAAAATCTCCGTTTTAGGAGACAATTTACAAAAAAATGTAGCAGAAAAAGCTACTATCCTCTACCAAAAGTCTTTTGAAGGGGTGTCCCCCAATTGTATCCGTACGTCAGATGCGGGAAACAAGTGGTTCCTTATGCGTGCTGCATATGGTCAGGAGAAGAAGGCAGAGGAGATTCTGATGCAGATGGAGGGAGTGGAGAATGCGTATGTTCCACAATGGTATAAGAAACGTACGTTTGCAGGGAAGACAAAGAATGTCCTTGTAAGTATTATCCCGAATAATCTGTTTGTGCGTAGTAAGGAAAGTGTGCTTGCCAAGTTGGTTGGTAGAGAACCTCTGTCTTTCCTTCATTTCAGCTATCAGCCGCACAAGGATGAGTTTGGCAGACCTATCGGTACGGGACGTACTCCTGTGGTGATTCCTGACAGACAGATGGATTCTTTTAGAAGATGGGTGGATGCTGATGCCGAGGATAAGATTTTCAGGCAGACATCATTCATCTTCAAGGAAAATGATTTGGTAAGAGTTACCGAAGGCGTGTTTGAAGGACTTGTAGGGCATATTGTCCGTCTCAAGGGACAGACACGCGTTGGTGTGAATATTGACGGAATAGGTTTTATCTCTACAGCCTATATTCCGAAGAATTGTATAGAGAAAATTGAAAATGGGTGATGGGTGTTAGGTGATAGGTGTTGGCGTATAGCATTTTCGCGAACATTTCAAACCACCAACACCTAACACCCATCACCCAACACCAAAAAAGAATAGAAAATGAAATATGCACTCGTAACAGGTGGATCAAGAGGTCTGGGTAGGGCAGTATGTCTTGCCGTGGCTGAGATGGAGATTCCTGTGATAATAAACTATCAGAGTAATAAAGAGGCAGCCGAGGCTGTAAAGGCTGACATAGAGGCTGCTGGCGGTAAGGCTGAACTTATGCAGTTTGATGTGGCTGACAAGTCTCAGGTAGATGCGGCTATAGATAACTGGGAGACAGCTCATCCTGATGACTATATTGCCTATCTTGTGAATAATGCCGGTATCAGAAAAGATAACCTCATGTTTATGATGCCAGAGGCAGATTGGCATGCCGTGCTCAATGTTACGCTCAACGGTTTCTATAATGTAACGAGCCATCTTCTTCCAAAGATGATGATGCGAAAGCATGGAGGAAAGATTGTCAATATGGCGTCTCTCTCAGGTTTGAAGGGAATGCCTGGTCAGGTGAACTATAGTGCGGCGAAGGCTGCTCTGATAGGTGCTACAAAGGCTCTTGCGCAGGAGACAGCTGCAAGAAACGTGACCGTTAATGCCGTTGCCCCCGGTTTCATCGAGACAGATATGACAAAGGATCTTCCACAGGATGAGTTGAAAAAGCTCGTACCTATGAACAGATTCGGCAAACCTGAGGAGGTTGCCGCCCTTGTGAAGTTCCTGCTCTCTGATGCGTCTTCGTATATCACGGGTGAGTGTATTTCGATAAATGGAGGACTATATACTTAAATAGGTGATAGGTGATGGGTGTTAGGTGTTGGTGGTTTGTACTATACGCTAACAGCTAACACCCATCACCCAACACCCGAAGAAAGAATATGAACAGAAGAGTCGTAATAACAGGTATGGGCATATGGTCGTGCCTGGGTACAACAATAGAAGAAGTGAAGAATTCCCTCTATGAGGGAAAGTCAGGTATCGGACTTGAGAAAGAGCGTCTGGAATATGGCTATCAGTCGGCTCTGACGGGTATTGTTGAGCAGCCAAAGCTCAAGGGACTTATCGACCGTCACATGCGCAGAGGCTTTTCTGAGGAGGCAGAATATGCATATATGGCTTCCCGTCAGGCTTTTGAGATGGCAGAGATAGGCGATGAATATCTTTTGCAGAATGAGGTTGGCTGTATCTTTGGTAATGACTCGTCGGCAAAGCCTGTTATTGAGTCGGCAAAGATTATGGAAGAGAAGCGCGATACTGAGCTTCTTGGTCAGAACTTCATCTTCCAGGCTATGAACTCAACTGTAAACATGAATATGAGTACGGTGTTCCATTTGAGAGGCGTGAACTTCAGCGTTAGTGCGGCTTGTGCAAGTGGCAGTCACTCTATAGGTCTTGCATATATGCTCATTAAGCAAGGGCTTCAGGATACGGTCCTCTGTGGTGGTGCTCAGGAGGTAAACTACTATTCTATGGCCTCTTTTGATGCTCTGGGGGCATTCTCAAAGCGTATGGATGAGCCAACGAAAGCTTCACGTCCTTTTGAGCGTGACCGCGACGGATTGATTCCAAGTGGTGGAGCAGCGGCTCTTGTGCTTGAGGATTACGACCATGCTGTGGCTCGTGGTGCTAAGATAATCGCAGAGGTTGTGGGTTATGGTTTCTCTTCAAACGGAACGGCCGTTATCAGTCAGCCAAGTGATGAGGGTAGCGTTATTGCTATGTCGCGTGCCTTGAAAGATGCTGGTGTTGATGTGAAGGATGTTGACTATATCAACGCTCATGCCACAAGTACCCGTCAGGGAGATATGTTTGAGGCTATTGCTTTGGATCGTATGTTCCACGGACAGCATGCCCTTATCAGTTCTACGAAGGGAATGACGGGTCATGAGTGCTGGATGGCAGGTGCTTCTGAGATTGTCTATTCTGCTATTATGATGCAGAATAACTTCGTTGCTCCTAATATCAATTTCGAGAATCCTGACGAACATTCAGCAAAACTTAATATCTCGTCTAAGACTGTTGATACAGAGGTGAATGTTGTGCTAAGCAATTCCTTCGGTTTCGGTGGAACTAATAGTGCGCTTGTGATTAAGAAAATATAAATGGCCTCTTCTCCCGCTTTCTCGCGTAGAGAGGCATATAAGGAACTTGGTGAGTGGATTGTGAAGCTTATCAAGAAAGCATAGTAATTAATAATGATCCCTGTTTATGAAAAGACTATTATTTGTTGTTTTTGCGTGTTTGTCTCTCTGTAGCTATGCGCAAATGCCGTTAAGTACAGAAGTTGTGACAGGCTCCTTTGAGGCTTTGTATAATAAGACAGCTAATCTGGAGATTGAATATGTAAAGATTCATAACAGATCTGAGGCTGAGTTTGCAGAGTATGAAAAGGACTGGGTTGTGGATAAGCCAGAAGTTGAAGATCTGATTTTGCAAAATGCGAATGCAGCCTTGAAAAGCGTTTGCCATTTGAATTTTGGCAAGGAATCAGATTGGACAGTCAAAGTCGTGGTAACTACAATTAGTCCTAAAGGCGATTATTCTTTTGTTGTGCAGCTTATTGACAAGAAAGGAGAGATTGTCGGTAGTATTGCAGGCTTGTTTGGCAAAGGCGGTATGTTTGGCACAAAGCTGAATCTTATCAAAGACGGTGCCAAGAGCACAGGAAAAAAGTTAGGTACTATACTGAGAAAGTATATTTAACGACGAACAGACACAATGATAAAAAAGATATTTATGCTCCTTGCTGCCTTGTCATGTTATGTTGGTATGATGGCACAGGATATGAAAGATGTAGTTTATCTTAAGAACGGAAGTATCATAAAGGGTTTGGTTATCGAGCAGATTCCCACAGAATCGCTTAAAATACAGACTTCTGATGGTAGTTTGTTCGTTTATAATATGGATGAGGTCCTGAAGATTACCAAAGAGAAAGTTGTAAAGGAGGAGGAAGAAGTTCCAAAGATTTCAAGAAATGGTCTCAAGCGTGGGTTCCGTGCTATAGCGGAATTAGGTTATGAGATGGAATCAAATGATGATGATGGTGATAATTCTCCTGTTCTCAACCTTTCTGCAGGCTATCAGTTGAATTCGTATGTCTTTCTGGGTGCAGGTGTAGGATTCAGATATTACATGGATGACGACAAAAGTTCTGTGCCAATCTACTTTAATTTCAGGTCTGATTTCGTAAATGTGAAAATCAATCCATTTGTTGACGTGAAATTAGGTTATTCTCCTTCTTATTCAGGAGCTTATTTTTCAACTAGCATGGGTTGCAGGTTCAAAATCGGAGAAAAGCATGGTTTGTCGGTTTCTGCTGGTTTTGCGCTTCAAGACAATAGGAAGGTAACAGAAAGCTATAACTATTATAGTTACGATAGCTATGATGTTATGACTAACGTCTTCATAGCAATGGGGTTTGATTTTTAAGAAGAAAAAACATAACCAAAGACCTGATTTTTATATAATGAATTTATTTCCCGACTTAAAGAAAAGGTACACAAAAGACGATATGTCTGCGCGTGAGGCTCAGCGTTTGGCGGAGTTCATAGCGTGGGGACCTATCGTGTTTCAGGCATCCCGTCTGGTGGTAAAGTTTGGCATTCTCGATGCGCTTTGCGATAGTACGGATGGTATGACAGAAGATGAGGTCGTAGAGAAGACTGGTTTGTCAAAATATGCTGTTAAATGTCTTCTTGAGGCTGCTCTATCCATTGGTACCGTAATTATAGATGATGTAACGGATAAGTATTCAATTACTAAGACGGGATTTTTCTTGCTTAATGATCCAGCAACAAGGGTGAATATCGATTTCAATCATGATGTAAACTATCAGGGATTATTCAATCTGGAGGAGTCTATGAAAGAGGGTAGGCCTGCAGGATTGAAGTGGCTGGGAGATTGGCCGACGATTTATGAAGGACTTTCCTCTCTGCCTAAGCAAGTGCAGGATAGCTGGTTTGGTTTTGATCATTTCTATAGCGACTCTTCTTTCCCAGAGGCATTGGAGATAGTGTTCAAGAAACACAAGGTACGCTCTCTATATGATGTTGGTGGCAATACTGGTAAGTGGGCGTTGCAATGTGTTGGATATGACAAGAATGTAGAGGTGACGATTCTCGACCTTCCTCAGCAGATAGGTATGATGAAGGAGAATACGAAGGGCAAGGAAGGTGCAGAGCGTATCAAGGGCTATGGCATAAATCTGCTTGACAAGGATGCTGCATTCCCGAAGAGGGAAGGAGGTCTTGATGCTATCTGGATGAGCCAGTTCCTTGATTGCTTCTCAGAAGAGGAGATTGTCAGCATCCTTACACGAGCAAAGACCGTAATGGATGCCGATACACGTATCTTCATTATGGAAACTTTGTGGGATAGGCAGAGATTTGAGACTGCAGCCTTCTGTTTGACGATGACAAGTCTGTACTTTACAGCTATGGCCAATGGTAATAGTAAGATGTATCATTCTGAAGATATGACCAGATTGGTGAATGAGGCTGGTCTTGAGGTTGAGCATATATATGATGGCCTCGGACAATGCCATAGTATTATGGTTTGTAGAATAAAATAGTCTAAGGTCAAAGGTCAAAGGCTTTAGACAAAAAAATAGTAAATAGTTAAATAGTAATAAAAATGACACGTCAAGAAGTAGAAGAAAAAGTAAATAACTTCCTTGTAGAGGATTTGGAAATCGATGAAGAAAAGATTGCCCCAGAGGCAGAATTGAAGGCTGGCCTCGGTATTGACAGTCTTGATTTCGTTGATATCGTTGTAATCGTAGAAAAGAACTTCGGTTTCAAGATTAAGCCGGAGGAAATGGCAGGTGTTCAGACACTCTCCCAGTTCTATGATTATATTGAGAGCAAGGTAAATGCCTAACCGAAATGGAAGAACAGAAATGGGCGGGAACAACCTTCGGTAATGGAGGTATGCATAGCGCACTTATAGCTGTGATGAAGGTCATGGATGTAAGGTTGATCTATGCTTTCGTGTCCGTTTTTGTTGTTCCTGTATGTCTGATTCTCAATACTAATGGCAGTCGTAGTGTGGCATACCGCTTTTACAGAAAGCGTTTTGGCTATGGCCGGCTGAGGGCTGCATGGAATACGTATGTAAACCACTGTATATTCGGTCAGGTGGTTGTGGATAGGTTTGCTATGTATGCCGGCAAGAAGTTTGAGATAAAGATTGATGGCTATGACAAATTCCTTGAACTTGCTTCTAAGCCTGACGGGTTCATCCAGATGAGTGCCCATATAGGAAACTATGAGATTGCAGGCTATACCCTTACCGCAGATCCGAAAGTTTTTTATGCCCTTGTGTTTGATGGAGAGAAGGAATCGGTGACAGAGAACAGGAACAAGATGTTCGCATCTACCAATATCCGAATGATATCTGTAAAGCCAGATATGAGTCATCTCTTCGAGATAAATGGAGCTCTTCAGAGAGGTGAGACCGTTAGTTTGCCGGCTGATAGATTCAATGGTTCTCCACGTTATGTGGAACAGGTTTTCCTTGGAGCAAAGGCACGTTTTCCGCAAGGACCGCATAGTGTTGCCACGATGAGAGAACTTGATGTCTTGGCGGTCAATGTCATGAAGGAGTCGATGAAGAAATATCATGTCTATGTCACTCCACTCGAATATGACAAGACCGTTTCGCGTAAGGAACAGATAGACCAGTTATCAAAGGCATATGTATCGGAACTTGAGAGAATGGTGAGGAAATATCCGCATCAATGGTATAATTTCTTTGAGTTCTGGCAATAAAAGGCAAAAGTCTTAGATAATATATAAGATGGAAACAGAGGAATCCCTCAGAAATATAGATATACACGAACTACTACCTCAGCAGGAGCCTTTTGTGATGGTTGGTAAACTTGCGGCTTTTGATGAGAAACGTACAGTGACCGAGACTGTTATTAAAGATAATAATATCTTTGTCTGCGATGGTGTATTCTCTGCTCCTGGTTTGGTTGAGAATATAGCCCAGACATGTGCAGCTAGGATAGGATATGTGAACAAGTATATCTTGAAAAAGGGTATTCAACTCGGTTTTATCGGAGCTATCAGAAACCTTGAGATTGTAGGATGTCCTAAGGTGGGAGATGTGATTACTACCTGTGTCACGGTGATTGACGATGTGCTTGGCATGACATTGGCTAATGGTGTAGTGACTTGCAATGGCGAGACATTGGCTACTACAGAAATAAAAATAGCGGTCAAGGAGGCAGAATAATGGAGCTTGTAACGGAGAAGGAACTTGAGATAAGATTCAGCGAGGTGGATATTATGAAAGTGGTATGGCACGGATCTTATCCTTTATATCTTGAAGATGCACGTGAGGCTTTTGGTGCGCAATACGGACTAAGCTATCAGAACTATATTGACAACAATGTGTTTGCGCCTATTGTGGAGATGGATATAAAATATAAGCGTCCTGTTCTCTATGGTATGAAGCCGCATATCAGAATCACTTATCGTCCAAAGCCTTCTGCTAAGATAGTATTTGATTACGAAATTTTTGACCCAAAAGATGGTTCGGTATTCTTGACAGCCCGAACTGTGCAGGTTTTCATGGATATGAACTATCAGCTAATGTGGGATAATCCTCCTTTCTTCGTTGAGTGGAAGAATAGATGGCAACAGTAATATCAGATAATATAACATCACCTCTTGGACTGACTACCGAACAGACATATAAGGCTGTATGTGAAGGAAAGTCAGGTTTGAAGCACTATCCCTGTGAGAATGGGGAAGGTGGATGGAATGACCTGCCATTTCCTATAGAGGCAGCACTTTTCAATAAAGAGCAATGGGATAAGATTATGGTTGACGGATTCTCAAAGTTTGAGAGTCTGGTGCTACATTCTGTGAAAGCAGCCATATCAACTCTGATTTTCAATAAGGAACGTGCTATTCTTATCCTGGGTTCAACGAAAGGAGATATAGAACTGCTGGAAAAAGGTGAAGATATGTCTTCTCTTGCCGATGCTGCAAAGAAAGTAAGTATGGCAATAGGCATAGAGAATGACCCTATCGTGGTGTGTAACGCCTGTATCTCTGGTGTCTCTGCTATTATACTTGGTCAGCGCCTTGTGGATTGTGGAAATTATTCGAATGTCATTGTATGTGGTGCTGATGTTCAGAGTAGGTTCATAGTATCAGGATTTCAGGCGTTGAAGGCTTTGTCGGAAGAGCCTTGCAGACCTTTTGATATTGAAAGACTGGGTTTGAATCTCGGTGAGGCGGCGGCAACTATTGTTCTGTCGAGTGAGATGAACTCTCCAAAAGGATGGAAAATAGACAAGGGAGCGATATGTAATGACGCATATCATATTAGTGCGCCGCATCCGAAAGGATTAGGTGCAGGAATGGCTCTTCGTAAAATGAAGGATGCTGATAATCCGATTTCTGTAATAGGAGTTCATGGCACAGCTACGATGTATAATGACCAAATGGAATCTAAGGCCATTGAGATGGCGGAATTGCAGGATGTTCCACTTTCGGCATTGAAAGGATACTTTGGTCATACGATGGGTGCTGCCGGTGTGCTTGAGACCATTATTACGATGAGAGCGCTTGAGGATGGGCTTATTCTACCTTCCAAGGGCTTTGAGACGTGTGGCGTAAGTGGCAAAGTGAAAATATCGGACAAATCCGTGATGGTTCATGGAAATACTTTCGTGAAGATGTTATCCGGCTTTGGAGGTTGTAATGGAGCTGTACGAGTTTCTGACAGATTCCTTCCTGTGATTATTGTTAATGATATTCTTGTCAGTCAGACACATTCGGTAAGGATTACTCAGGATGAGATAGTTGTTGATGGTAACAGACTTGATGTAAAGTCTCATGGTAAGGAAATGTTGACGGAGGTATATAAGACGAAGATAGGCAACTATCCGAAATTCTATAAGATGGATATGCTCAGTCGTCTTGCCTTTGTTGCTTCCGAATTGCTTATAGGATGTGATGAGGAAAATGATGACCATAGTAATGACAGAGCTGTTGTCCTATTCAATCATTCTTCATCTATAATAGCGGATCGTCAGTATGTGAAATCCATAGAAATAGATGATTTTTTTCCTTCGCCAGCTGCGTTTGTCTATACTCTGCCTAATATCACTACTGGAGAGATTGCGCTAAGGAATGGTTATCATGGTGAAACATCGTTCTATATTCTTGTAGAAAGAAATGAAAAGCTAATGCAGAGGGTGATAAAATCCACTTTCATTGATCGTGATATTAAAAGTGTCATTGGAGGTTGGATAGACTGTCCTTCGGAGGACAAGTTTGAATGTGATATCAGAATATATGTTAAAGAGTAAAGTGTAAAGTTGAAAGATAAAGTATAAATATGGAAAACCTAATTAATGAACTCAAGGTTCAGATTAAGGAAGCACTTAATCTTGAAGACCTCTCAATTGAAGAATTTGACGAAAATGCACCTCTTTTCGGAGATGACGGTATAGGTCTTGATTCTATCGATGCTCTGGAGATAATCGTGTTGCTTGAGAAGAAATATGGAATACGTTTGGCTAATGCTGCTGAAGGTAAGACAATCTTCAAGAATGTAGCCACTATTGCTGAATACGTAGAGAAGAACAGGAAAAAGTAATATATGAATATTGCAATAACCGGACTGGGGATTATCTGTGCTATAGGTAATAATAGCCATCAGGTTCTTGACTCCCTTGTGAACAGGAAAACGGGTGTTGGTATGATGAAATATCTTCAGTCATGCCATACGGAATTGCCTGTTGGCGAGGTTAAGCTGTCGGATGATGAACTGAAGACGTTGCTTGGCTTGCCAGTTGAGAGCCTGTATAGCAGAACAACCTTGCTCGGTGCTGTTGCGGTAAAGCAGGCAATGGCTGATGCTGGATTATCAGCCGATATGCTTGCAGGAAATAAGGTCGTACTCATTTCCGGCACTACGGTCGGTGGCATGGATGTAACGGAGAGAATTCTAGCTGATATGCGAGAAGTCCTTCAAACACCTAACGCCAATCGTTCAACACCCATAGACTATGTCAAGCGTCATGACTGTGGTAGTACTACGAATGAGATAGCTCAGATTTGCGGGCTTGATTGTGAGGTTTGTACTATATCAACAGCTTGTTCATCTGCAATTAACTCAATAATAGTCGGTTGTGAGATGCTTCGTAGTGGTGAGGCTGATTTAGTCATTGCTGGTGGTTCAGAGGCTTTGAGTAAGTTCCATCTCAATGGATTTAATACACTTCATATCCTTGATACAGAAGTATGTCGTCCGTTTGATGCTACTCGTGTTGGTCTCAATCTTGGTGAAGGCGCTGCTTTCGTGGTTCTTCAGAAGGATAAAGCCGATGGTAAGGCATATAT
>Ga0326513_10000251_pt1 | contig 43078 bp, 75 predicted proteins | sample 2_2465_0518_D_FD_203654 | JGI IMG/M metagenome (GOLD analysis project Ga0326513, IMG submission 203654) | Bovine rumen microbial communities from UC Davis, California, United States - 2_2465_0518 | ecosystem: Host-associated > Mammals > Digestive system > Stomach > Rumen | place: USA... | reverse complement strand
GCAAAAGTTCCACATCTCGCTGTGCATGACTCAGTGCCTCAAAAACCATACCATCGTTGTAAGTAGGTACTTCCCCGATGGCACTTAATGCCGCATCCAGTTCAATCAGCTTCTTCATTATCACGCCCCCTCATCCACGCATCCCCATCGGGATTCATCGGGCAATCATAACAGTTACTTACAAGGTCACCGTCCTTGTCGTAGCTGTAATCATCGCCATAAATTCCGGCAATTCCACAACCTACATGATATTCAGACATATTGTTCACCACCTGTCCCCACAACTGCAAAAATCAATGTCACGTCTTCCAAAAGGGGTAATAAGACGATTGCAAGATGTTTTATAAGCGCAGTCCTTGCAACGTACCAGTGGACGCACAATCATCATTGATGGTTCTCCGCTTTCGGATATCACACACCTCACAACGTACTCACGGTCTTTATAGACCGCACCCCTGTCAGTCATGGTTGTCACCGTCCTTCCATTTTCCGTCCGCACCATAAAACTTATAATAGTCATACCCAAGTCCCTTGGTGCTTCTTACCCATTCACTTTTAAAATCGTTCATACACTTTTCACATATCCAAATGCTTCTCGGATGTTTTTGAAGTGTCTTACAGATTTTCCCCGGTCGCTTATTGCTCCCATAGTTCTTCGTATAGTAATCAATTTTTGCCACTCTGCCGCCCCCGTGACAGATGTTGCAAATACAGTTTGTAGCTTCACTGATTTCCACCTTAAATTTAGCCACAGCGGTCACCGTCCTTCCTCAATTTCTTAAGCCATTGCCGTTCTCTTTTTGTCCGCATCTTTTTGGAGTTTTTCCACGATTTTGCATGGTGCTTGAAATCCGTGAACAGCAAGTTAAGACCGCTCTTTTTATGTATGCCCTTCTGCATTGTCATCGTCCTTCTCTTCCACCCCGAGCAAATAATCCGTAGATACCCCGAGTGCCGTTGCAATCTTAAGCAGGACAGTTGCTTTCGGGATTCTTTGCCCCGATACATAACGGCTGACAGATGCCTCAGTTATGTCAATCCTTTCAGCCAGTTCTTTCTGTGTCATGCCTTTCTTTTTAATCTGTTCCTTCAGCATTTTTGAGAAAATCTTATAATTGCACATATTCTTGCCCCCTTTCAAAGGTTCCGGGTCACTGTTCCTTCCGTCACTGCAAAAATCATCGTCCATAGTTGATTTATACGTTGCCATCCCACACTTGTGGTACTGCGGCAAGACGGTTGACACGGGATATTTGCCCCAGTGTATACAGTTCTTGCACCTCACAACCGGGACAGCATCCACGCTCTCCACCCTTCCGAGCGCTTCCCTGAGCGCCGCATGCTGGGTGTCCGTGGTGTGGTGGTAGTAGTCTGTCAGGACATCGTATGCTGTCTGCGAATCAATCAGTCTGCCCATTGTCCACCTCTTTCGGTTCAAAGTATCTCGCCCATCTCGTCTTCATCACCTCTGGCGGTTTCTTCTGAGGGAAAAGACTAAGCTGTGCTGTCGAATCTCTCATATTCTGCCGATTGCTATTGCACCGTTGCCAGTTTACATCTCCCGCAACTCCCTCGCACACCCAGCCGCTTGCCTTTAGGCTTGCTCCGTTCTCCGTTTCAAGAATGTAGGTCTGTATTTTTCGAAACCCCATATCCTTAGCAATCCTTGCACAAGCTCCGTAGAGCATCGAGCATCCATTTCTGATTCCGTCAGTACAAAGTCTTGCCACTTCAAGAGTCAGGCCGTCATCGGCGTTTCTTGCCACAGGATTCGAGCAAATTGCTACCCCATGCAACACCCCCCCCTCAAAAATTCCGATAGCAAAGCGGCATCCCACTTTTTTCCCATGATGCCTGTGATGCTCTTCGACATAAGCATTGGCGTTTCGGATACTTATCGGTTCAACGTGCATCATCCGTCCTCTTTCGGTTCCCATTTTGACGGGCGGTCAGCAAGCACACCAGTTACGCAGTTATTGCACGGGTACACCTTCGGCGGTCTTTCACCGTGACGGCAGTTCGCACAATCGGGCTTTTCCCGCTCCATCATTTCAAGCCGCAGGGCGTTTGCACCCATCATGCAAGCGATGGAAAGTTTCGTGGTTTTGCATACAGCCGCTATTTTTTCCAGTTCCTCAGCCGCCTCGATATTGTTAAGCAGATACATCATTCGCCCCTTTCTGCCCCGGTTGCATAGCCCACTAAAAACCCTGCTATAAACCCGAGCGAACCGCCCAATACTACCCCGATAACTCCGCTCATTTAATCCCCTCTTTCTGCATTACCTGCATCATGCGCCCCTCAGTGCATTTAAATTCTTCCGCAATCCTTTTAACGCTCCACCCGGCTTTTCGCAACGCCCGCACCATGCCGATATCCTCAATAACCCGGTGTGCGAAATTGTATTCCGTCTCGGCAATACATTTATCCGTGTATCTCAATATATCCCCCTTCCATCGCTTTTAAATATGCCCCCATCGCATCGCAGAAACGCTCTCTGACAGCTTCCCTGCTGTCGGCGGGTATTTCCTCAAGTAGTACCGTAAAGTCCCGCAGAAACGCCGCTAAACGCTTTAAACGCTGTTCCCGGGTCATCCTTCACCATCCTCGGGCGGGTTCATGTACTGGCTGAAATCCCCGAGCCCTTCCCGCTTTTCTACCGGGCATGCTTCGGGCATCCACCCAAAAAAATCAATCTGTTCCCCCGTACTTGTAGCTGACCCCGGTTTCCCGGTAGACCTGCTCGACATACCTGTCGATGTTGAATTTTTCATCGGCGTTCACCCTTTCGATTTCGTCCATCAGATGCCGTGCAAACTGCATCAGCTTACGTTTCTTGTCATTTTCGCCGCCCTCAAGCGGTAGCCAGTTCATGTCCATAACAAGCACCCGGGTCGGTACCGCCATCATCAGGGCTGAAATCTCCCGTGCGTGTTCCTTCTGCTCGGCAAGAATAGTCTGCTCCGTTTCCTTGCTTACCCTGTCCACTTTTGCAAACAGGGTTGCCGTCCCCTGCTTTGCGGCTTTCCGCTGTATTGCCCTTTTTATCTGCCGTCTGCTCATCCTTCCCTCAATTCTGCAAGCTGTTTTCGCAATGCCCATGCTTCAAGGTCATCGTCCGGGCGGCTTTCCACGTTGTGGAAAGATGTCTGCCTGACCGCCCTGCGGGTATACGTTGATACGTCATCCGTCCACCGCTCCTGATTTAGCCACGTTGACGGGTTCGGGATGTACTTCCCGCCGTCCGCTTTCCATTGGTCGGATTCCCGTGCCGCCCGCAGGGTTTTTAGCATAGTTTCCTGCAAGGCTTTCCCGGGCTTAATCCTGCACCATGACTTGCGGGCATCGCCCTTGCCGACCTTCTTCGGATACTCTTTCCACCACGCTTCAAAACCATCGTCTACAACCGCCACAAGCCGTTCTGCGGGCTTTTTCGGTATGTCATCGGGTATTTCTACCCTGACGGGCTTTTTCGCTTCTGCGGAGCTTGTAGCCGCCTTTCTCGGTCTGCCGCCCTTCCTGCCGTTTGCCCGCTGTGTTTCAAGGTGCCGCAGGTGCTTTTCGTACTCTGCATCAAGCCCCCGGCAAATCGGTCGGAACACAGCCGCCGTTTCTGCATCCATCTGCGGCACTTCCTCTCCCCGCTGATACAGCATGATTGCGGTTATCAGTACACCCCGCTTTTCGAGGGTTAGTGTCTGCCAGTCTTCCCACGCCTCGGTCAGCAGGGTTATTGTTCCCCTGTCCTTTCCCTCAGCCATTGTTTCGCCCCTTTCTGCGACCAAAAGATACTCTTTGCCCTGCTCGATTCCTGCTTTAAAAATGCCTCGACCTGCCCCCGGTCTTCCTCGGTCGGTCTGTAATAGCCTGTCCCGTCCTGCATATTTAAGATGCAGTAATCACGCCGCAAGTTATGTATCTCTTTTCGTACCTGCCTGTCTGTCATCCCGGTTAATTCGCACAGCCTTGACCGGGTAATCGCAACCCCTACGGGGATTAAATCAATCAATGTCATTCTCGATTATCTCCACCTCAACCCGGGGATTGTGCGGGTCAGTACAGTGTATATACCGCAGGCAGTCAACGTATTTCTGACCGTCCCCCAGCAGGACTCCTGCTTCCTGTAATCCGTCAAGCACGTACTTCCCGCCGCTGTAGACGTTGTCGATGTCCCTGCGGTGGTCTTTCTCGTAAAACCAAATCCGCACCTCGACCGGGTACCCCCTGACCGCCCCTACATGGCACTTACGGATTGCGGCTACAACCTGCGTATCCGCATCTTTTTTCAGCTTCGCCCCTTTGTAGCGGTTCGCCCGGTTAGCGGCAATCAGCAGATTCAGCCCCGGCAGGTTTCCCGGAATGACGAATTTTTGAACCACGTTTCCCCTTTCTCCCCCCGGCATACAACCGGGGGGACTTGACCATGCCTTTTCGAATGTCGTGACACATTTTCCCTCAGCACGGCAGATGGTTAAGCGGGTGCTTCCCCGCAGGTTACAGATATGATTTTCCGTACCGCTCCCGGAACAGTTCCCTTGCCACCCCATCAGGGGCGATGCCGTCATACTGGCTTTCCCATGCGTACTGTCCGAGGATGTACGTCCAACGCCTTGCATCTGCGTTAACGTGTACAGCGGTTTTCCCTTCCCGGTGATGCTCCGGGCAAAGCGGCAGGATTAAACCGTCCTCGGTGCTTTTGTCCCGGTTCACCCCGCCGAAGATATGATGCCGTTCCGCAGGTCTGCCGCAGATGATGCAGATGTCAAGACGGTCTGTAAAAATGCTCCTCAAGCCTGATGCCAAGATTCTTCACCTCGCTTTCAATCCCGTCCACAAGCCGGGTCATTTCCGCTGTGTTGTAGGTACTGGAGCCCCGCATCACGATGTATGTGCGGTACTGCTTCCCGTCTTTACCTTCACGCACATCGCTTGTCGGTCGAACGTGGAAGTCCTCGCTTTCCATAATTTCCGGGTCGCCGTCAGGCAGTACCACCATCGCAACCCGGTTGCCGTAGTAGTACGGCACCCCGTACCGCCCAAGCATTTTGTTGTGTACCCATGCGTTCGACTGCCCGATATGCTTTGCCAGTACAACCACCATCGACCAATACAAAGCATTTTGGTCAAGCGACCGCTTCTCCCGGTGCTTGCGGATGATAATGTCCACCGTTTCGCCCTTCAAGTCCTCATACCCCACGCTGATGCGGGAATCTGTTTCCAACTGCAGGATGTACCGCCCGGTTTCGGAATCCCGCATCAGCCCTTTGATTTTTCCAACGCTTTTCACTGTCCTGCCCTCATCGCCATGTTGTAACACACCATAAGCGGCTCTTTCTTGAGGTACTTCAACGCAGAAATCTTGTAGTAATCAAGCAGTTTCTGCAGTTTCTCGCCCTTGAAATATCCTTCGCACACGGCAATCATTTCGTCCCGTGACGGGTACGCCGCTTCTGCCCGCTGTTCCGGGGTCTGCTTTACTTCCTTGCGCTCTTCCCCGCCGCCGCCCTGATACTCCTCGGTGTCCGGGTCTTTCGTATCGTCAAGCAGGAACAGCCCGTTCAGCGCATATTTCCGGGCGTACGAGCTTGTAGCCCCTGTTACCTGCGCATCATCCATGCCCTTTTTCTCCGGGGCTTCCCTCGCCAGTGCGGACACGGTTACGAGCATCGGCGGCTCCGTAGTTTCCGTATCAATCAGGGTTGCCGTTGCCCGGATATAAACCCTGCCGCCGATTTCCTCGACCGTATCGGTCAGGAAAAGAGCAACCTTGTACTTGTCCCCGTAGGGCTTAAAAGCCTCGCAAATACCCTCAGCATTGCGGTACTTGTATTTTCCGAAGCTGTTGTACAGATTCTTCGGGGCTTTCATTTCGCCCTGTATCTTCTGCAATTTTCCGTAGATATTCATCAGTATCCCCCTTCGCTGACATCCTCGATGCCCTTCCAGTCCGTGACCGTAACCCGGTTATCTTCCTCAACCGCCCGGAGCAATTCGAGGATGATGTCCAGTGCCTTGTTTTCCGCTTCATCGCTGTCAGCCGCCTTGACCCGCACACCGATAAGGCAATTAACATCAACGCAATATTCCTCGTCCTGCTTTTCATGGTCGCAGTACCATCTTTCGGCATCTGCCGCCGGGTCTGCTGAATGGTATAAACTCATATTTGCAATCTCCCTTCGATTGTGGTAATCTACGGGTGAGGGGTTGTCTGCCCCTTACCCTTTCTAAACCGCCCGACTGTCTGCCCCGACAGGGCGGTTTTTTCTTGCGTTTTCTTTCATTTCTTCCCGTGTTGCCCTGTACGTTTCATCGTACTTGCGTGTCAGCGGAATCGTTTTAATCCCCCTGCGCCGCATCCCCTGCTTAACCTCAAGACAAAGGTTGACCCAATCGCATTTGATGCTCTCAACCTTGTCATGATCATCACGCCATCCCATATCAGCGCACCCCGTTAAAAAGGTTAAGCGCAAGGCACATCAGCACCCCGGTAAAAAGTAATGCGTTCATTCTGCCCCTTTCCACAAAAACACTGTCGTGTAATACATTCCCCGCCGCTTTGCTTCTCCGTGGGTTTCTGTAAGGATGTCCACGCAACCTGCGGGAACGCCCCGGTCTTCCACGGTGTATATTTCTCCGTTTATCAACAGCTTTGTCCCATACGGAAACCCCTTTGCCGCTACAGTTCTTCCCGGGGTCATTTCCGCACCGCTTGCGGTCTTCCCTGCGTTCCTGCCGTTGCACTTCCTGCAGGGGCAGTAATGCGTGATACGCATCTTCCCGGCGGGAACCCATTCCCCGGAAGGTACTCTTTCCGCAAACAGGATTGCCCCGGATACTGGCGGTAGGGTTTCTTCCGTGGCTACAATCGCAACCGGGTCGGCATACGCTTCCGTGACCCGCCAGTGAAACATCATCACTGCGGTCAGCCCTGCGGCGATTGCCGCCCGGGCGATTGTCCACGCCGTATCAACCCTCATACGGTGTCACCTGCGGCATCTCTGCCCATGCCGTTGTGTACGGTGTGAAGCTGTCCCCCCGCTGTTCCTTTGCCGGGTCGAAGGAATCGTACCAGTTCCACTTGTTGTACTTCTTCGAGTACGCTACCTCATACATGACATACGGGCTCGCCCCCGATGCAAACGTCTTTGTGATGAGGTATTCCCCGGATTTCGGCGGTTTCTCTTCCGGGTACGGATGCCACACGATTAAATCATCAAATCTCATGTCTGCCCCCTTTCAAGGCTGTTAATATTTCCTGCTCCGAAAAATCCAATACCCGGAACAGCTTTTGTAACTGCGGGAAAGTCCACTGACCGTCCCGGTTCCTGCGGGTGAAAGTCCTGTCCGATATGCCGAGCCGCCTTGCAAGCCATTCTTGCGTTTGACCTGCCCCTGCAAGTTTTGCCCAAATCATGCGGGCTATTACTTCGCCCGGTCTTATCATATTTGACCTTCGCCGTAAAACAATGCGGGGATTGACACCCCGTAATAATCTGCAATCAGCCTTTTGATGCTCTCCCGGGGCATCAACTGCCCGGTTTCGTACAGCCATAAAGACTGGCGGCTGATTCCCATTTCATCTGCGACCTGTCTTGCCTTGCGGTTACCCCGCAGTTTTACAAGCCGCTTTCCCATTTCTCTGTATTCCGTTATTTCGTACCCCCTTTCGTGCTACCGCCTTGCTACGTAAACCATTATAAATCCGACCCGCGGAAAAGTAAATACTTTTTTTACCTTTTTTCAAAAAAAGATTTTTTCTCATCTGTATTTTCCCGATGGTAGTTTCTGCACGTTTGCCATGTCTGCCCCTTTATCTATAAAGCTATATTATTCTCTGTATTTAGGTATTTATGTTATTTAAGGTTTTATCTTAATAGCTATATTTATATATATATTATATATATGTATACCCCGTTTTTCGGGAAAAACCCAAAAACCCACGGGTTTTCACGTTGTCAGCAGGTGTAATTTCTTCCTGCCTTGATTGCCGATTTCCCCTTTGTTTTCAAGGGTTTCCGCTGTTTTCTACTGTTCAATTCTAATTGTGTATTTTACGTCATTTTTGGGGTATTTGAAAAACCCAAAAAACCCACGGGTTTTTTAAAAACCCACGGGTTTTTACAATTCGTTCATAAATGTAAAAGCAGGGGCTTTCGCCCCCGCTTCTGCGTTGTGTTCAGTGGTACAAATCGTAAGCAACTATCATTTCCTTCATCTCGTTGTACTCCGGGAACGGCGCACAAGCGATTCCCGCCGGGTCAACGTAGCTGTTAAAGATGTCGTAATACTTCAGCATCCGCTCAACCTCGTCCTCTGCTTCGTCAACCCCTTCCCCGGTATCCCATGCATCATATCGCTTCAGAAGTGCTTTGGTGTACCAGTAATCGAACTTATGCTGATTCTTCTGAAAACTTGCCAGTCTGTAAAGTTTCCGTCCGTCTGCTGCCTTCCTGTTTACTGTCTTCATTGTCTGCCCCTTTCCCCGGGGGCTTATCGCCCCCGGCTGTTCCTTATCACCGTGCGTCTTCTGCGATTTCTTCAAGCATCCACCGTGCATCGCTTACCGAAATCCCCGGAACCGTCCACAGCCATTCCCTTGTCTTCTGATACCCGTGCCGCCTGTACATCTTCTCTGCGGTGTTATAGGTTTCTCTCCAAAGCCTTGCCTTTTCTGCTCTTGTCATTGTCTGCCCCTTTCAAGCTGTTGTTTTCATGTACCCCTTACACTATCTATTATAAACATTACTTACCAATAGTCAATAGGGTTTTGGAAATTTCTTCAAAAAATAAAAGCAGGGGTCAACCCTGCTTTCTAATGGTAATGCACTTTCTGACCGGGTCATACTCAACCACCGCCGCCCGGTTATCAACGCTGAATCCCATATCCCACGCCCATGCGCTCGGGATGGTAATCTTGCAGGAGTACGAGCCCTTCCCTGCGGTTCCCCCTGCGGGGCGAACAATCATGTTCAGTTCCCGGCGGGTGTTCCCGTTCAAGTCATCCAGTTCGTAATCAGCCAGTTCCTGCGCCGTCAGCGGGCGTTTATACACGAGGATGTCATGATACCTCTTGCCACCGTCCTCGCACCCAATAAGCCCCGTTTTCGGCTGACACCCGGGGGAGAACCCCCGGAGCCGCATCCCGTATCTGTATTCCATTATTCCTGCCTTTCCCACTGCCACCCGCGGTGAAGGTTGTTATCGTCAGCCAGTTCGTAAAGAGTGTACGTCCCCTGCTCCGCAGGTGCGGTAAGGGTTGCCGGGCGGGAATACCCGGACGAAACCTCACCGCACGCCGGGATATTCTGCCACGCATCAACAGTAATCTTTTTCATATATCCCCCTTTCAAATGGTGGTGTATCGCAGTTCGCAGGGATAATCCCCCATGATAACAATGTCGTACATCTCCCCGTCTGCCCCTTCTGCGCTCCGCAGGTACTTCCATGCGGCGGCGTAGTAGTCCTTCGGCTCAAGCCATTCCAGTTCGCCATATCCTTTGAAATAATTCTTCATGATTTCCTGCCCCTTTCTAAATCCTGTTTTCGTGTACCCCTAACACTGTCTATTATACTCATTACTTACCAATAATCAACCCCTTTTTGGAAATTTCCCGAAAAACTTTTCCCCGGGGGCAGGGGTGCGGCATTAAGCCGCAAGCCCCTTTTCGATTCCCTCGATGATGGTGTGTGCCGTCTTCTGAATCGCCGCAAGGCTTTTCTTCAGAACGTCCATGTCACCGTTGCCCCACGAAGCCACATAGCCGAAGCTATAGTCCCCGGAATCAATCCCGAGGTACTGGCAGACCGTGAAAGCCACGGATTCGGCTTCAACCTCAGCCTGTTCCCGGTCACAGTTCGCACCGTGCATCATGCTGTGTGCGATTTCGTGGACGGTTGTCTTGATGGTCTGTGCTTCGCTCATGCCCCGATTGATTGCGATGCGGCTCTCGGCGAAGCTGTAATACCCATGCGCCCCGCCCTTGATGTCCTCATCCTCGACCGGGACAGGTGCAACACCTGCAAGCACTTCCCGCAGTTTGCCGTAATTCTCGACCGCCCCTATAAGGCTGTTGCAGATGCTCGGCAATTCCTTGCCGTCCGTCTGCTTGATGTCGAACACATTGACCGCCCGGTAGGTGGTGAAGCTGACAGCCTTGAGTTCGATGGTGCCGTCCTCTTTCTCGACCTCGATGGTCTTTTTGTGCGGGCACGGTGCGAGGATGCTGATTGCTTTCTCGCCCTTTCTGACCTGCCGACCCATGCTCTGCCACGTTTTGTATCCTGCGACCCGGCTTGCTTCCGGGTACTGCATCTTAATCAAAATGCAGTTGTTGAAGCTGTACTGGTGGAACCGGGAAAGGGTCTTCAGATACTCTTTCCAGTTCTCCGAATCAAGCAGGTTCTTCAGCCCGGTTTCCAGTTTCTCTGTGATACCCTCGATATTCTTCATGTCTGCCCCTTTCTGCCGGGGTTTACCCGCCCCGGCTCGGCTTCGGTCTTAATCCTGCACAAATACGATTGTTCCTGCGGCAACCCTTTCATCTTTCGGCTTCGACCAGTTTGCCCGCTTTCTTTCATCCACAGCGGCTTCGGCTTCTTTCCGGGTCTTGTATTTGCCGAGCAATTCATCAATTCCACGCTTGCTGATGATGATACGGTGTTCCCAATGATACCGGGTCAGCGGCTTTACTTCCCTGCCGTTGTAACGTGCCGCCATTACCTTGTAGTTGATGCCCCAACGCTCGAAGTGTTCCTCAACATCCCCGGGGTACAGGTGGTCAGTCATCATAACGGACTGCCATTCCGCTTTATGGTTGCCCCTGCCTTTCTTCTTCAGCAGGAGTTCGAAGTTGCCCCTCGGTAAATCAAAGTATCCCATTGTCTGCCCCTTTCTTTATTTGGTTTTCAAGTTACTTTCAAGAACCGCCGCCCTCTGCATCCGCCCCCGACCTGCTGTCAAAAGCAAATGCGAGTTCTCTTCGTGGGGTATCCTTGTTTGTTTGTACCTTAATAGTACATCATTTATAACCAATAGTCAATACCCTTTTTACAACTTCTTGAAAAAAGTTTTTGACCGCCCCTGCGCCGTTTTAAGCCGTTTTCGCCCCGCAGGTAATAAAACCCCCGCTGACGGTGCTAAAACCCGGCAGACAGCCCGCAGGGGCTTTCAGCGCACAAAAAAACAGCCCCGCAGGATTTCTCCCGCAGGGCTGTTCCCCGTCCATTAACTAACGAGGTTCATTCACGCCATATATGATTGTATCACGCCTGTTCCGCATCCGCAAGGGCGTACCGGGTCAGGTCGGGTTCTGTGGTATCCCACCGGGGTTCCCACTCGCCGAGGGAATTGACCCAGTAATACATCCGTACACCCGGCTGAATCTTCCGCTCGTCCCGCACATAGCAGTTCGTAGCGCAGTGCCCGTCTTTGGTCAGATAGTAGGATTTCCCGTTAAGGCATACCCACTGACCCGACAGCATACCGCCGTCCTCGCCCATGTAGTACCAAAGCCCGGTAGAATCCTTGAACCACTCTGACCGCACCATCCTGCCGTCCCCGGCGAATACATACCACCTGCCGACAATGTACCGCCACGCATTGCAGACGGGTTCGCCGTCCTCGTAGTAAAACCACGATTCTCGCACCTGCTTCCATCCATCAAACAGGTTCAACGGAACCTCGTACACATACTCGACATGACCAACATACCGCTGTTCTTCCCGGTGGATATTGCCCGCATACAGCAGGGCATCACCCGGGCGCAGGATTTCCGGGTTAAGGATATGCCCGTCCTTGATGATACAGGGAAGGTCATAGAAAAGGTCGCTGTTCAGCATCAGGGCGGTGTTCAGAAGCGGTATATCAAAGCCGCATTTCTGATATGTGGCGCACCCGGACGAACTGCAGTCCGAATAATACCTGCCGTCCTTCGGAACGTACACATACTGCCGAAAGTCCTGATTGTATGCGTTCCTGCCGAGGATGGTCTTATACCACTTTCGGAAAGAATCCTGATGCACTTTGTCGAAGCCCTTAAGCCGCCGCACCTTCAGAAGCTGTTTTCGCTCGCCGTTGCTCATCTTCCCCCGGTAGCGCAGGTCATTGTACTCGTACAGGTTTTTCAGTGACGGCACGTTGCTCCCGTGCCCGCAGATGGTAATATCACGCTCCTGCATGGTCAGTCCTCGGGGGCTTTGTTCGCCCGGTCATAATCGGCTTTAAGTGCGGTCACGATGGCACCGATAAGGGTATCAATCGCCGCAAGGGTTGCCGTCAGTTCTGCCGCATGGGGAACCGCCCAAATGTTGCACAACGCAGACAGAAAAACGATAACGGGTGCGCCGATAAGCGCAACCATCTTGACAAAATCATACATTTTGTTGGAAATCATTTCTCGCTCCCTTCTTCCCGGCATTCGGGCATCTTAAGCAGTTTTTGGTACAGTTCTGTTGCGACATCATTGCCGCCGAGGTCATGGTACGATGCGTATACCCGCTTTATACTTTCCTTCGCATAAATCGGGCAGAAGCCCTTGTCGCTGTATCGGTTGTATCCGTTGACAATGCTTTCCCGCAGTAATGATTGCACCCCTGCGGCGATAGCTTCATTGCGGTCATGCTCCTCGCGCAACTGCGCCCGAAGCCCCCGGAACAGCCACGAAAGCGTGGCAAGGACGGCTGTGAAAAGCCATTCGAGCCAGTGCGCTGAAATAAACGTGATAAGTGTTTCCATACCGTCCCCCATAGAAAAAGGGAAGCGGTATTACCCGCCTCCCCCGCTGTTAAGTTGTTAACGATAGGTTCCGAACTCCAGTACATCCGCAATGATTCTCAAGAGTTCGAGCACATCGTGGGTTTTCAGAAAATCCCGGATTGCACTGTAAAGTTCGTCTTTTTCCATACCGTTGTGGTCATCTCCGTACGTCATGTTCGCCCTCCGTTACGATTTCGTAACTTCCATCTCGGACAATTACTGTACCAACCTTTGCGAGTTTCCGCAAAATCAATTCCTGATAAAATTCACCGTTTTCGCTCCAGTCAGGCGCAAGTGCCGTGCGAGTTAACCATATAATAAATTCATGCTCTGTCATATCTGCGCCCCTCTCTTACTGACGAATAGTGCCGTGACCAAGCCGTCTGCCAACAGCCACGGCATATCCCGCACCGACCGATACTTATAGCCACGGTCAAGGGCTTTGACTTGGCGGGATGTCCCTTTAATACTGTTGCCTTTCTCACCCGCTCCGCAGAACGGAAGCTTTCACCGACTGTCCGCAGACCCGGCGGGCTTTACTGACGAATAGTGTCCAATAGGTTAGCCAACATCAGGGCAGATGCACATTCTTTATGCCTGTGCTTTAAGAAATGCCATATACACATCTGCCAGCTGTTTGTAACCACTTTCGACAGGATGCACACCACCGTTTGCAATCGGTGATTCATATGTGATTGCCGTATTTCTTGCATTAACAGGCATGCTTTCAAGCCCCATGTTGTATGTCGTGTCCAGATTTGTGAATATCGGAACAAGATAAATGCCATCAGTTTCTCTTTCATCATAAGTATCTATGATGCTCTTAACGAACAGCATATTGTTCCGTTTATATCGGCTCCGTGTCTGTCCGCAACCGTATGCCTTACCAAACGCATCCTGCGACCTGTTCGGCGGGATGGTTACAGCGATCCCAATCTTAATCCCGGATACCGCAGATTTCAGTGATGCAATCATCGCATCGCACTGTGTTATGCAAGTCTTAATCTGAGAGAACACCGCTTCATCGTCTGTCTTGAGGAACATATCATTGATGCCTAACTGAATGAAAAACCAGTCAGGAGCAGTTACGCCGGAGTTCGTGAAATAATATGATGCGTCAAATACACCACTTGTCGGATTCCTGAACGGATTTGTTATCCCACCGATTTCCGCACTGTTGTAATAATACTGGAACGTCCAACCTGTGCGTCCTTCGTGTGATGCCGGGGTGGTTCCTCTTGTTCCTTTGGAAGTAACAGCCATTACATCATCAGTAAAATCGGCAAGTATCTGTGTATCCGTTCCGTTCACTGTACTGTCGCCCATCAGGATGAATGATACAGAATCACCATCTCCGCTATCTTCGGCAGATACCACAAGCGAAGTTTCCGCTGTTGAGATTATCTTATTATCAAGATATGCATTGATGGTCATTGTATACGTCCCGGCATCCGCATCAACAGGCGTAATCTTATAGCCCCTCTCCATCTGCGCTCCTTTAGCGCAAACGATATCAAATGTGTATTTATCACTATCCTCGCAGATGTTATCAAAATAGATATTCAGCTCTTTTCCTGTCACAGCATAGATAGTTGACGGAAGGTTAAATATCGGCGCAACAGGCTGAAGTGCATCAATTTCCCATGAAATCGTACCCGATTCCTGTATCTTGAATGACCCATTAGAGAGATATGATGATACACGGATAAAATTCGCATCAGCGGATGCAGTAAATGTTTTGGGAGAACCATAAGCAACAGCATTTAACGAATCAATGTTTGTCCCATCCTCAGTTGCCCTTGTTCTGAATGACATAGTGTTCCCAACACCAAGGGTTGTGCAGATGTAGGTTTTCCCCTGCTTCATCGCAAATGGGAAGTTCTGAAAAGTATCTGCGGATGTGCAAGTGCCTGTGGTTTCGTTCTTATATACAGTCGCGTCAAGTTTGTCTGTTTTTAACCGCTCGACATCCTCTTCAAGATTATAAAGCGGTGTCCCATGTTCTTCAATGATCCACCCTGTTGCCGCCTGTGTGCTGATAATCCGCAGGAAATTCGCATTTCCCGATGCGGTAAAGGTTACGGAAGCACCCGAAGGAACCGCATTAGGTGCATCAACCGTTCCACCATCGTATGTCGCTCTTGTACGCACCGTCATGGTTGCGTTTGTGGAAATGTTTGTGATGGTATACTGCCTTGTAGCCGTGATAGTGTATGGAACGGTTTCCCATGTGTTTGCGGAACCAGTTACGCCAGTTTTTACATTTGCGACCGAATGAATTGCGGTCTTTACGTCAGTAAGTTCCGCAGTGATAACCTTGTTCTGGACGGCGTTGGTGGACGTATCCGACAGCGCACTGTCCGGCGTATTGATACTTGCCGCCGCCTGAGCCGCCGCTGTGGCACTTGCCGCCGCTTCGGTAGCCTTTGCCGCTGCAGTCGTTGCCGCGTTTGTCGCATTGCTTTCCGCCACCTGTGCGGCATTTTTGGCACTGATAGCTTCCGTCTCTGCTTCCACGGCCTGCCCTGCGGCAAAGGTGGCATCGGATGCCTTGCCTTCTGCCGTGCTTGCGGCGGTCTCTGCTCTGCTGGCGGACTGTCCCGCACTGGTGGCATACTGCCCTGCCGCACCCGCCGCCTGTCCCGCTCCTGATGCCGCATTTCCAGCCGCTGTTGCAGATGCCGCCGCCGCATTTGCGCTTCCTGCCGCCGCAGTTTTCGCCGCTTCTGCGGCCGTCTGAGCCGCTTCGGCCCTTCCTGCGGCAGATTCTGCGTCTGTTTTGCTCTGCGCCGCCTGAGCGGCGTCCTGTGCGGTCTGCTGTGCCTTTTCCGTAGCGGTCTGCGCCGCAGTTTCCGCCTGACCCTTTGCCGTGACTGCATCAGCCCGTGCCTGTTCAGCCGCCCCCGCACTTCCTGCCGCACTGGAAGCACTCGCCGCCGCCGCACTTGCACTTCCTGCCGCCGCTGTTGCGCTTGCACCTGCGTTATTAGCCGCCGCTGTAGCGGTAGCCGCATAGTTTGCGACCTTCTCCACGACAGCATCAAATACGCCCGTGTCCTCGGCATCGTAGTATTCGGGCATCGGTGCCGGGGCTACAGGAATATCAACGGTGTACAGGATTTCTGCATCGTCCTCGGTTTCGCTTGCCCCGAGCCATACATGGATATCTTTCCCGATGGTAAACAGGACATTCGGCACATCCACCCGCTCGTCAATGCCGACAATCGTTGTAGCAACGCCGCCCCTTTTCTGCACGGAAAAATGCGCCTTGAAGGTCTGCGGCAGGTTATCAGCCCCGGTGATGCATAACTCAATGCCCCTGCTCCACTGGTACACCCTTGCCGTTGTTGCATGGGTTTTACCACCGCTGAAATTGGCGGTAATGATGTTACTTGCACAATTCATTTTTTACCCCCTTACGCCTCGGAAGTGATATATGCAAAGGTGCCGTACATAGCACCATACGGGCAAGCCGTAGGGTTAAGGTTTTTATCGACCTTGAGGGTTGTTGCGCTGTCCTCGGGACGGATGGTACACATGACCGTGCCGAGGATTTCGCTCGGTGCGAGGTTGCTGTCAAAACTCACGCAAGTCAGCGTTACATAAACCCTGTTCCGTGCCGCAGGAAGGTTCGTCAAGATATTGCGGTCGGTTTTTGCCGGGATAGCGGAAGAAATTGCCGCCGCCACAGAAACAACTACTACATCCCCGGAACGCCACGCCGTGACGTAGGACTGCGAGGAATCAAAAGACCCGCCCCACGCCCATGAGGTACGGGATACAACCGCCCCGGTAATGCCGTTCTCGATATTTTTCTGCAACTGCCCGCCCATATGAGCGGAAAGCACTTCACCCGCCGCATACGCACGTTCTGCAAGGCTGTCAATGATTTTGACGTGTCCATATGCCGACTGATTGCCAAGCCCGAAAGTTGTTTCTGTTGATGCGTGGCTGATGTTCGGTGCCCCGATATTAGCCGGGGTAATGTTTACCTGCCCGGTGCGGTAGGTGCTTTCTGCATTACCCTTCACCCCGGTAATGCTGTTGACCTGCGCACCTGCGGCAATGCCGTCCAGTTTGGTTTTGTCAGCCGCAGACATCAGCCCCGCCGCAGATGTGGTGGCGGGGCTGTATGTGGTATCCTGCGTGGTCAGTGTCCCGGTAGTCCCGTCAGCTTTTGTCCATGTAATCGTCCTGCCGCTGATGGAAAGATTCACAACAGCCGCCTTGATGTCCGTGAAAAACTTACGAATTTTCCCGAGAATCTGCTTGAAGCTGTCCCCGGTCTGCGGGATGGGATAACTTGCGGAAGATGTGGTAAACGTGGACACATACACCTCAGATGCATCCCCGTTAACATCAAGTTTCCCTTCCAAATCTGCCACCGTTGCCGTCCCGGTATCATTGACGGACATCGTGACGGAAGCGGCATCCTGCACGGTCAGATGGTTGGTAAAGATGTACGCCGCCGGGGAATCCGCATCGTAAACGGGCATTGTATCTGCAGTTACGGCAGTCATGACCGCAATTAACGTGTCCTGCGTATCCGTCCACAGCCGCCCGTAAATACCAACGGAGTTTATCTGATACGCCGCCGCAATGTCCGTATTCGGGAACCGTGCGGACACCTGCACCACATTGTCAGAGTATACAGATGCACGGGTGATATTTGCCGTCTGCTGTACCCCGGTAAGGCTTGTCAATGCCTTAATGCTTGCCGTAGACACAACGGTGGTCGATGTTCTCATAACCGTCCACCGCAATTCCGTCCCTGCAATAGCCGATGCAAGCAACTGTTCACCCGCATTAGTTATAACTGCGCCATTATATTTTCCCATCAGTTACCCCCGATTCCGATGACCTGCTCAAACGTGCGGGAGCAACGGGCGGCATAATACCCGCCTGTTTCCCCGAGGTTTGTGACCTGTTGATTGCTGTATACATAAAGATGTGCGGGTATCCATTGATACATCAACTCCCGCACCAAGCCGACCGCACCATAACGGTCTGATGTGATAATCAGCCGCAACGTGCAGTTTTCCGGGTTTACTTCCAGTGTATATTCGTCCCCGAAAAGTTCCGTCAGTTTTTCCCGCAGGTGTTTTTCCGTATACGGCACAACCCGGGAAAGCCGCATAAGCACTTTTTCTCTGCGGTATTCCAACGGGTCACCCGGGTCAACACTGATATTCAGCTTGCGTTCCCAGTACCGTATCGTGGCGGCATCGCAGGTCTGAATAAACATATTGGCGTGGACTGCATCAAGGTCAGTTACCATCTTGTCAAACTCTGCCGAATACGCCCGCATAATTGCGATGTATTCGGCTACGGGTTTAAACCACCTCGGCAACTGCCGCATAAGGATTTCATGCGTACTGGACATTGAAATTCACCTCGCCCAAAACGGGAACCTGCTGTAATGCAGATGTTTCCGTCAACGTCAGGTCAGCCGCACTGCCGTTGATTATCAGAGATGCGACAGACACAACCTCGGGTACAGACAGGATTGCATATATCACCCGGGACAGGTACACAACAACGGGATAGCTGACCACCCGACCGACAACCGGGTTTCCCCATGCTTTCGCAACGCTTTTGATGTACTCGTCAATGGAATCCCGGATTTCGTCCTCATACGGATTGCCGCTCTGCGATGCGGAACGGATAGTGATAGTTCCTGCGATGTTGACCGTCAAAGCCGTTGCCCCGGAAATGGTGCATCTTGCGCCGATAGGTGCGACACCGTACCCGTTTTCAGACGGCAGGCTTTCCCCTTCCTCGGGCGGGCAGATGATGTTCTGCACTGTCTGCACAAGTGCCGATGACGGTGCGCCGTAGCTGTCGGAAATGATGGAACAAAGCAACGTGCCGCCGCCCTCGTAGAGATTAGCGGGATAGACCTGCACCCCGCCAACGCCCGGAATAGCGAGAATTGCCTGACGGTACTGTGCAATGTTGCCGCCGCAAGCGGTATGCCCGACAGCCTCGTTGAACCTTGCCCGAAGGGATTCGTCCGTTTCGGTGTCCGTCCCCTCGGTGATAATCTGACCGATTGCCGCTGATGTAAGCCCCGCAACAGGCGTGACCGGGATAATTTGCCCGCTGTAGCTGTTTCCGATTGTACCCGCCGTCTGACAGGTCATTTCGTACAGCAGGGAACCGCCCTCAGACCCGATATAAGCCCCGGAAGTAAACAGCACGGAATCTTCCCCGTTGATGGTCTTAAAAACGGAACCTGCGGGCACCTGCGCATTGAAAATGCCCTGTCTTACAGCGGCGGTTGCGGCAATACGGGTCAGCCCCTGTGCCGCAACGTAGTAATCCAAATCCTGCCCGGTTGCGGTTTCAACATACGCCGCCGCCTGTATTTTTGCCATATCAAGTGCCATGCCCTCGATATACCATGCGCCGGGCGCAACCGCAGTCTGAATCAATGACCCCTGTCGCTTATCGAGGGAATCATCCACCTGCTCGAGCATCTTCCGCAGGTTTTCTGCGTATGTATAGCCCGAAAAATCAATCATACCTCAACCCCCTCTTGAATATCCCCGTACACGGTATGCACGGTAAATGTGACCCGCATAGATGTGGAATCAAGCCGGGTAAACACATAGTTATCAACGGCAATCACCCGGGAATCCGGGGAAAGCGCATCCTCTACCATGCGGGGCAGTTCCGCAATGATGTACGCTTCATCTTCCCCCGCAAGCCCGTCCAGTTCCGAACCGAAATTCGCATCGTAAATCGTCCACTTGTACCGCTCGACATTCAATGCGATTTCGACTGCCTGCCGTACCGATTCAAGCCCTTCGTCCATGCGGGAAACCTGCATTGCATCCCGGTCGATTATCCACGTTTTTGACGGTTGAGCGGTGATAACTATGTCTGTCGCAAATCCAATATCGGGTAATGTTGCCATATAACCCCCTTACGCCCTTGACAAAACGAGGAACTGTTGCCCCGCAGAACAGCGGAGCATTATGACCCGCTCTCCGACCGTTAGAGCCGTTGAAAGGGTCACGGTGACCGTATCCCCGGCTGAATCCGTTGCAACGGTCTCACGGGCTTGTACGGCTTCACACAGCACGATAGCGGCTGACGGTATAGCCTGCATCGTCCCTTCGAGGGTAATGGTCACCGGATTCGCCGTTGCCACCGTTCCGAAGCAAAGGTCTACGGGCTTCATGCCCTTGAATGCATTTTGATTTATCTGCTGTAAAACGGAAAGCAGGTCTGCGCTCATGTTTCGCCCCCTAACTGCGAGAACGATTTAACGTCAAGGGTCATGGTGTGATAATTGCCCTCATAGCTGTGCGAGCATTTGTCCACAAGCAAGACCCGGTTAACGGTAAGTTCTTGCACGTCCCGTATCAGTACCGGGATGATGCTCCCCGCCCTGATGCCCGGCACGCCCATTGCCTCGATAGTCAGGGACTGCAACACCCTGTTGTAATACTTAAGGTATGCTTGTGCATTTTGTTCAATCTGCGCCGCATTAAGGTTGTTTTCGACTTTGTCGTAATACTGCAACAGCCCCCACTTTCGGATGCTGTCCGTATCCTCGTACATATACACATCCGTGCGCCCTGATTCCTTATTCGGCTTTACCAGTTTCACCCGGTTATAGGTTTCGGAATCAATGTCCCGCTTATAGGTGTAATCGGTCATCATCGACCCGTCACCGATGACCCCGGATGTCTGCAGGGCGCTTGCTTCGCGCAGTACCAGTTTCCCGGCATCATCGTAAAAAAGCCATATCTTCCCGGTGTTGTGGATGACCTGCGAAAGCGCATCGAAGATAATGTCAAGGCAGGTTTCGTTTTCCTTTATCAGCGAGGGGAACGTGTACCCCGTAGGGGCAAGGTCTCCCACCGTCAAAAGGAAATCCGAAGCAATGTCTGTGATTATCTGCTCAAGGGTAACCGCTTCCCATGAGTACGAAGCATTGGCTTTTAAGTAGCGCAGTTGGTCATATGCGGTATAGCTTACCGTGCCGTACCTGTCCCGCTCTGCGGTGAAGATATAGCCTTTGAAGGTACTGCCGCCGTCAGTAAACGTGACCGCAGTACCTTCCGGGAGCGCAATGCCTGTATCCTCGACCCCGGAAAAAGTCAGCTTGCCGGGGGCATCAAAACGCTGTGTTGACCATTCCGCACTTGTAAAAGCGTTAGAATAATCAATCATCCTGCCGTCTTTTGTAACCGCCGTCAGATTAACTGCCATATATCATCCCCCGGCAATACCGCGTCAGCCCCGAACCATCCAACGCCGTTGATATAGTAGGGCTTTTCAGCCCCGGTCACGATACGCTGAATAGTACCGCTCTGATTGCTTGCAGTTCCCAAAGTGCCACCGCCCGCACTGGATGCGTAGTATGAGCCGTTTAGCGCCACTTTAGCCCCCACAATCAACTGCGAGGGGTCTACTTCCCGCACAACGCTTGCACTGGCTGTAATCGCCTTTTCGCCGCTTTCAACGCCCGTTGTAGCAGGTGCAATAACGGTCATTTGAGAAACCCCGTATGCCCTGTATTCCCGGAACGTGATGTCATAATACAAATCATCGGGTTCGCCGCCCCGGTCGCTGATTTTCCAGTCAGAAATCACGCACGTCATATTCGTGTCATAGTCATTTGACCGGGCAATAATCAGCCTGCACCGGGTGCGGTTTTTCCACGCCTTTTCAAACGCTTTCGCAATCCTTTTCGGGTTGCGGAAGTCATGCACGTATGGGTCACCCCGGAAGCCCGGCAGGAAAGAGGAAAACGTGACCTCTTTCAGCCCGGGTTTCTGCGGGATAAGGATTTCGCCAACGCCCGCAACGTCTGCGGTCTTGTCCTGATTCGGGTGCGTTACCTGCAGTTCCTCGGGATTGACCGGGATAGTAATCTTCCTGCCGCCCATGCGGACATAAATCTTTGTATCAGGATTAAGCATTTACGCCCCCTTATCCGTGAGAAACAGCCGTCTGCGCCGCCATCTGCTCAATAAGCAGTTTCTTCAACCTGTCTGCAACATCCTGCGCCGAAATGTTCCCGGATGCACCTGCGGGCAGGTTTACTGTGATTTCCGGGGCAAGGGTCTTCAACTCGATGTTGTTCATGTACCGTCTTTCTGCGAGGTCACGATATACTTTCAAATCCTCGTCAGACAACTTGACATTATCGACTTTGCCCACCTTGCCGACCTTGCCGACATCGCCCCCGGCGGGCATCAGGTTTTCAAAACCGCCCGCACCGAACAGGTCACCGAAATCGCCAAAATTCGTCTGTGCGGTCATGCCGTCCATGATGCCGTTGACCCAACCTGCGCCAATATCCTGTCCCTTTGCGAACGCATCCCCGACATTGATGTAATCCATCGTATTTGCCGTGATTGCGCTTGTGTCAGGGGCATCAGGCTTCATAGCATCAAGGGTTGCGGCAATGTTCTCGATTTTGTCTGAAAGCCCGTGGTCGACATTTGCGGCGGCAATTTCAGACACCGTGGAAAGGTTCACGCCCGGTATCTGATTGATTGCATTTATCAGACCATTGATGCCGCCGATTGCCGCATTTGCCCCGGATATAAAGGCATTGGCGATAGCATTAGCGGCACTTTCTGCGCCCCGTACAACGTCCGCAAACGCCCGTACAGACCCCGAAGCAAACTCAATAATACTTTTCTGCGCATCATAGCAAAAGTACGCCCAGTTCGCCTGTAGGGTTGCCACAGCCGTTGAGAAAAAGTTATACACAAGCGCAACGGCATTTATTACCACCGCTTCAGCCGCAAGGAACACGCCCACAACCGTTGATACAACAGCAACGGCAATACTCCCCGCCCCGCCGAACAGCCCGGTTACAAAGCCGATACCCTGACCGATAATCCCGAAGCCCTGCATCACAAATCCGAACAGCGTACCGAATACAGACAGAAGAACGTATACCGTCTGCCCGAGGAAGTTTATTGCATCAGCAACCCCGGACGAGTTAATAGCCTCGGATATCATCTGCCCGACAGGCTGAAACGCCCTCACAGCCATATTCTGTAAGCGAGTCATAGCATCGCCAAAGGTCATCGGCATTTCGTCGAATTGGCGGTTGATTTCGGTAGCCCCGTCAAGCATTGCATTTTTCACGATGTCCGAGGTTACCTTCCCCTCAGCCGCCACCTTTTTCAACTCGCCTACGGTCAGTCCCATGTACCGGGCTATCCTTTGGGCAATCTGCGGGGCATTACTCATAACGATGTTGAGGTCTTGCCCACGCAGAACGCCCGTGGAGAGTGCTTGCGTAAGGTTATACATGGTCGATGCGATACCCGTTGCATCAGTGCCCGCAATTTTAAATTGCTTCTGCAGGAGTTCTGTAAATGCGACCGCTTCCCGGACAGACGAAAAGGTATCACCCGTCTGCGCCTTTAATCCTGCAACCGTTCCCATCATGCCAATATACTCGCCCCGGGAACGCTGTGCGGCTTGATAAATCATCTCCTGCAACTGCGCCAAGTCCTGCGCCCCGTCATTGATATTAGCGAGACGGGCTTGCACCAGTGACAACTCGTCAGCAACTGCAAGGGCTTTGCGGACTGTGGCAAGCGTTGCAAAACCCGCCACAAGCCCCGCCACGGTTCCCCGCAGGCTTGTTGCGCTGTTATTCACGCTCTGCATTTCGTTGCCGATATTCCGCAGGGGTCTTGTTGCCCGGTCAACGATTTCAAAAACTTCTCTTACGCCCGCCATTTACTTCCCCTTTCGGGATTCCATTTCTTTCAGTGCCATTTGCCAACATAAAGCAATTTCCCGGTCGCTCATGTCAGCAACAACCCCCGGCAATGTCCCGTGATTTACGAACAGGTAATACGCCAACGCCGTATCACGGTCATCGCCGTTTAAGAGTTTTTTGCTTCTTCATCCTCACGGATTTTACGGTCAGCATCGAAGCCGCTGAAGCTGAGGATTTCTTGTACCAGTGCGGTATACTCGCCCGCCCGGAGCATCTTTTCCGGGATATTCGCCGGGTCAATGCACCCGTATGCCTTGCAAAGTTCCTCGTCCTCAAAATCAGGCTGAACCGTGCAGGCAATGATAAGGGCGTTTGTGTAAGCCGCATTGTTGAAAACATCAACCTTCTGACCGTTTACCACCTTGCCCCGGGTGTGCGCTTTCATCAGCTTGTTGTTCTGCTCCTGAGAAATCGCCCTGATTTCAAAGGGCACGGGCTTTCCGTCCTCGCCGATGAACCGCTTTGAAATCACAACCTTTTTTGTATCCTCAACCGCAACCGGGTGAAGAAAAGCCTGTAAAACGCTCATTTTATTGCATCCCCCTTATACTCAAATAATGGCGGGAGCATTACGCCCCCGCCTTTTTATCAGCTTCCTAACTGCGCCGGGTCGGTGAAAGCAGACAGCACTTCGACATTCGTGAAGCTGAAGCCCACTTCTTCCTCGAGCCATTCGGAATCGGCATCGAGCATGGAAATCGGCACTTTGGATAATTTGCAGTTGTAAAGAGCCACGGTCTGCGTGCCAACGGACGTACTCGGGTCATCGTTGGTAATCTGCATGGTGAAGTACGGAAGCCGCCCGGTCTTGAGGTACGTCTGAAGCATCTCAAGGAAAAGCGGGGTTCCGTAGTAGATGGTCATGGAGCCAGTCAGCGCAACGCCAGTGGTCTTTTTCTGCACGAGCGTAGTCCCGATGACTTTGAAATCGGATTCCTGAAATTCGCCGTCAGCGTTGATTTTCTTTGCGCCGAACAGTTCTTTGTTCTTGCCGTTCACGGTGATAAAAGCCTTGCCGCTTTTTCCGTTAAGGGCATCACGTTCCAGTAAAAAAGCCATATCTTACCCCCTTACTCAACGGTCACGCCGTTAACGCTGACGGTGACGAGCATATAAACCTTTTCGATGCTGTCCACGGGCTGAAGTGCTACGTTAACCAGTACGGCATCAATCTCGTTTCCGGGAAGGACTTCAACGTCCTCGGCGGTAAAGTTCTGAATGCCGTTGTTGCCCTGCATCTCGTTCAGATAGCCGATAATCCACGCCCGCAGGAGCGCACGCCCGCTTTCGTTGTTGTCCACTTTCCCGAGGAAATACAGGCTGAAATGCTCGTACACATCGTTGCAGAACTGCATGATGACACGCATCACACGGTTCTTTTTGAACTCTGCGCCCTTTGTCGGGGTAACGGTGGTCAGGCTGTTGATGTCCGAGCAGACCTTGACAACGCCGAAATCGTCCACGAAAGCGACCTGCCCTGCGGCAATAGCCGCCGCAACTGCATCGTCAGTCAGCTTCGGGTTTGCGGATACTGCGCCGGGATATTGTGCGTAGGTCAGGGACTGATAATACTGCGCCCCGGCTTCTGCGCCCGCAAGCCAGTACACAACGCCCTTATCATCAAGGGTAGTGCCATCCGCAAGGGTAACGCCATTGCGTGCGCTGATAACGTACTCGCTGTTCTTCCCGGTATAGTTTCCGATAACAAGCTGACACTTCCTGCCAACGCTTTCATTCATACGCTTCACGAACGCCACATACGCATCAATGACGGTGGTGGTACTGCCGCTGTATGCGATGATGTCAAAGGTGTACGGCTCGATAGCGGTCAGGAACGCCGCATCATCAGCAACCGCCGCTGTCGGGTCAACGCCGCCAGTCAGCGCAGTACCTGCATTTGCGGTAAAGTTTCCGTCCCCGGAGAAGGTGACCCACGCATTGGCGGTCAGAGCGGAAATGGCAGATACAGCCTGCACATCAACCACAGCACCATCAACGATGGTCTGCACATCATACACGCCCTCGTTATCCGGGTCAGCGATAACCGCAACGGTAATATCATTGCCCCTTACGCCCTCATAAAGAGCGGTTGCGGTCAGTGCGCCGATAGTAGCCGCCGCCTTAACGCCGCCCGTCCCGGTGTACCTGTACAGCAGGATTTTCTTCGGGCAGGTAGTCACATCGGAACCCCGCATCATTTCCCGCAGGAACTGTGCCTGCGCCGTACCGATGCTGTAGCCGATTGCCGCCGTTACATCCTGTCCCGGGGTAATTTCCTGCACTGCGCCGAGTGCGCCCCAAGACAGGGACTGCGCAATAGCCACAACGCCTTTTTCGCCCACGTTTGCGGTCACGTTAGGCTGAGATTTGACATTGATATAGACACCCGGCAGAACCTTGTTCTGCGATGCCCAAATACCACCCGCCATAGATTAAACTCCTTTCTTCAGTGCGGCTTCGATTGCCGCTTTTGCTTCCTCAACGGTGTACTCCGGGGCGGTCAGGATAACCCGGGCAAAGTCCTTCTGATACCCCGCAAGGGCTTTCGACCGCAGGAGCCGTTCCGTCTGATACTTAATCTTTGATTTCGACATTGTTTTCCTCCAGTACCTGCATCGGGATTTCCTGACGGGGTACATACACCCGCTGAGTTACCCGCAGTTTGTAATGCAGTTCCAAATCCTCGATGCTGTAGGTGCGGTCATGTGTATGCAGGGGAACCGTCTCGCCGTCTGCAGTATAAGCCACGGTATCAAGTAGTTCGTCAAGGGTTTCCGCAATAGCGTATAACTCCTCATTTGCGCCCGCTTTGTTGCGTTCCTGTACGAATACCACATCAAGGGATATATCCCTTTTTGCCCGCTCCGACAGTTGGTCAGATATGCCGCTCGTAGGAACCACAAACACGAAAAAACAGGGGTATTTCGTCCCCTGCTGATTCGGGCTTGCATATACCGGGTAAAACGGGAAAGCCCCTGCAAGCTGTGCCGCTATGCTTTTTATGACACGATAAATCTCAAACGTCATGACAGCAGTTTTTTCACCTCTCTATCAAGGATTTCCCGCACCGCAGTTTGATACTCTTTCCGGGCTTTGTCGGTGATATACAGCCCCTTAACGTACGTTGTCCGTACGCCGACCATGATACCGCCGTCATCCCCGTCAGCCGCCCTTTCAAGCAGACCGCCGTTGATAATAAGCCCCGGCACGAAATGTTTATCCATGCGGTGACCCTTGTCAACGTAAGACGCATACTGCTGATTATTGGCAAGCACCGTCCTGCCGTTGACCGGGTGCGTTTCGGAATCGGTTACCCACGCCTGCGCCATTGCCCCGGTGCGCATATTGGTTCCCCTCAGCCCCCCGGATATCGGCGGGGTATTCCTTACGGCTGTTTCAACAGCCCTGCGGGTAGCACTTGCCGCCGTGCGCTCAATCACAAGCGGGACATCAGCTTTAGCCTTTTCAAGTTCTTTGAGTCGCCGCTGAATGCTTGCGCCAAAGACCGCCATAGTATCACCCCACGATATTATCAGCACGGATGCCGACTTCGAGATGCTCAAGCCCTGTAGCCGCCACGCCCACCGGGTCATAGTACGGCACGGGCTTTGATGCGATATACCGCTCCGTCCGGGTATGCCCCAAAACGCCGCCCCGGGTGACGATTATCTCATCGCCCGCCTGTATATCAACATCAATGCCGCACGCCAGTTTTTCATCTGCCCGGATAGTAGCCGCACCGTCCCGCAGGTTGATGCTGTTTTTTGCAGGGGCATAAACCCTGCAGGGGACAGCGGAAAGCACCTGTACACGCTCCTGCGTGGTAAGCCCGTCCGTTGTAACGCTTTCCACCCGGAAAACGTCCATGAGGTCTGTAAACCATCCTGCAAGCTGATACATATAGACCCCCTTTAAATTGCATACATCCCGGCTATGCCAATCATCCTCGCCATTGTTGCAAGCTGTGTGCCGTACTTTGTAAGGTTCCACGCACCCCACTTTTCCGTTCCTGCGTTGGTAGCGGCGTTGTCATAACTCAGAGATGTATCCCCGAGGGTTGCCGTCTTTACCGTCCCGGTATTAGCGGCATTTCCTGCAGTTGCCGCAGGGGTTGACCCGTCTGCGTAGGTCTGCATCCTCAACGCACAAAGGTGCGCCGTGAAAAGCCCCGCCGCAAGTCGCCAGTCCTGCCCCCACCGGGAAGGAATGACGGAAGCATTGGCGGAATCAATCATCATCTGCATGATGCTTTCGGGCAGGAGCGGTTTGTAGTTCCCTTCCCCGGAGCAGGTATCGACCGTCCGGGAAAAGAACTCCGGGAAATCCTGCTGAAACTGTGCAAGCGTATAATCCCCCTGTTCCCCCGGGGCGGGGATATTAGCCGCAACCCGCCTGACTTCCGCAAAAAGCGGCACCATCGGGTTTGCGGGTACTCCGACAAAAGGATACATATTGCCCCCTTACTTTTTCCTGCGTGTTTTGGGCTTCTCTGCGCCCGTTACAGCCGTTTCAGCGGCTTCGGCGGTATCTTCCTTGCCCTTGACCGCATCGGGTCTTAAATCAGCCTCTGCGGCTTTCTGTGCGGCTACCGCATCAGCCTCGTACAGTGCTTTATCCGCATGATTTGCCGGGGCGGTAACCCACCCGGAATCAATGGCGTTCTGAATCAGCGGGTGCGCCGCTACCTCAAACGGGATTTCCCCGATAAAGTCCTTTGCGATTCTGTATACGGAGCCGTCTGCAAGGCGCAGTTTAAAATTCCTCTTTGATACGATAAACATTATTTGCATCCCCCTTTTTATCCACGAAAAAGGGGAACGGAAACCCGCTCCCCAATTCCGTTATTCGCCGTCATTAGATACCGTCAACGTACACGATGGGCTGAGTGTAGAAAACCTCAACCTCGGACACGTTGCCCGCGTAAGCGGTATCGTAAGAGAACCGCTCTGCGTTGGGCGTGGTCATTGCCCGGGTCAGCGGAACAAGTTCGTCCATAGCGATGTACCGCTCTTTATTGCAGTACACTACCATGCGGTCTGCGCCACCTGCGCCCGCCGCCTTGCACCATGCCGTTGCGCCGATGAACAGGTCGGAGCCGTTCTGCTTCGCCACGTTGTTCTCAAGCAGGAACGTCAGGATGGTCTTTTCCGCAAGCTGACCGATACGGGTAGTTGCAATGTAATTGTACTGCTCATACGGCATGATGATGTGGTTCGGGATAGCATCGAGGTCATATCCTGCCGCCGCCCAAGCATCAAGAATAGCGGTGTTGATGATGTCGAGGATATCGTCCGGGGAAGTCGCATTGGCGAACGTGGTAGATGCGGAAGTCACGGTGACATCTGCGTTGTTGATAAGACCCGTAGTGCCGTACCGGGCAAAGCCGACATACGTATTTTCATCCATGTGCTTATCGTAGGTCATACGCAGACCGTCACGGAGCAGGGTGTCGAGATTCCTCCCCGTCATGTTGCCCCTCTGCATATCGACCCAAAAGATGCGGGTGCCTGCGGAGATGATGTGGGTCTTCCAAAGGTCTTTCCCGAAGTTTGCCTGTACAAGCGGGATACCGTCCACGGATGCCGCCTGAATCAGATTATCCCCGGAGCCACCGGTGATGCCGTAGCCGACATTCATTGCGCTGACATATTCAGCCCATCCGCCGCCGACACGAATCGGGATGTCCCGGGTGTAGGTAAAAGAGGTCAGCGGGGTTCTGACAAGCATATCCCGCTTTTCCAGTTCGCCCGTAAGAAAAGCCTGTCCGCTTGCGATGCCCGCCGCATCCATTGCAAACGGCTTTGCGCCGCCCTGCATGGTATCAAGGTCAAAAGTACCGACATTCTGATAGTTAGCCATAGTTGTTCTCTCCTCTCGTCAATCAGGCGTGAAGGGTATCAAGGATGCGGATTTCTGCAACGCCGTTGGCATCTGCCGCACCCTTCCATTTCACGTTGGTCAGTTTGATGGTGTTGGTGCTGTCTGCCGCCGCTTCAAAGCCGCCGACAACTGCGTTCGGGTAAGACGAATTTGCGGTGATGCGCAGATACACATCGCCATCAACAGCCGCAGTACCCTTCTGACAGATAACGTTCACACAGCCCCTCTTGATGACCGGGACTGCATCGTACTGCACATAGCCGCCCTCGTTCTGATTGAGGTAGTTGGTTGCGTTCTTCACCTCACGGATTGCAACGCCGACAAACGCCGCCGCCGCATCGCCAGTTGCCGCAGTTCTTACCGCTCCTGCGGTGCCGAAAACAACACCTGCGCCGAAAGCGATAGTACCTGCCGCCGGGTGCGTATCAATGATGGTATCAGGCTGACGGGAGAAGGAACCCGCATAGCCGTGGAACATGGTTTTACCGATAACCTGATTCTGCATAATCAGTTCTCCTTTCTGATGTGCGGGTTGCAGGCATCGTACAGCTTCTGCACCGCATCAATGTCACAAGTAGGATTCTTCTTTGCGGCGGCGTTCTTTGCCACCGTTTCTGCGACCTTTGCCGCATCGTTGGTTGCCGGGGTCTGCACAAAGGACATCAGGGCATCCGTTACAGCCTTGCGCTGTGCTTCGTCAGTGATTGCCGCAATACTCGGGCGCAGGGCGGCAAGCAGGGCTTTCGCATCAGCGGTTTCAGCCTTTTCCTCGGTCTTGTCTTCGTCCATTTCCTCAGCCGGGACAACTTCAGCTTCTGCCTGTTCTCCGGGTTCGGCGGCGGGTTCTGCGTCCGTTGCTTCTTCAGCTTCAGCCGCATCCTGCGCCGCTTCCGTGGTATCGGCATCCTTTGCCGACTTCTGCGGAGTAAGCAGTTCAATCAGCTTGTCCAGTTTCGCATCAAGGCTTGCAAGGTCAACCGACTTTGCATCCCCGCACGGCTTTGCATCCTCTTCCGGGACGGGTTCGCCCTCGGGTTCCTTCTCCGGGGCTGTATCCTCGTCAAAGACAGGTGCGGCATCTTCTGCCATCTGACGAATTTCCTCGTCAGTCCTGCCGTTTGCCGCCAGTCCGAAAAAGTGCAGGAAAGTGTTTTTCTTGCTCATGGGTTTCTTGTTCCTTTCTGACGGGTTGACCGTCCGCTTTGTATTTGAGTCCATGATTGCCGCCCGCTCCCCGGCACGCCCTTCCGGGACGAGCGCAACATGGTTACCTCTGATTTTTCGCTGTGTCAGTTTTCCGTCCGGGCTTTCCTCGTACTCAACCTCGTACCCGCAGGAAATCTGACGTTTGCCGTTCCGTATTGCCTGTATCGTTGCCGCATCGTGTACATGGATGTCAGCCACGAGGAAATCAGACCATTCGCCCGTCCCCCGCCGCACGTTCTGCACATGACCCTTTTCATACGCCGCCACGTTGTCCGGGTTTAACAACACCGGGGGGTGGTCATCTGTAAATGGTTTGCCCTCAAAAGATGCGATAGCCGCAGGGCTGAACACTTCCTCGGCGGGACGGTCGACCGTCACGATTTCCGTGTTCGGCTTGCCCACCTCATAGCCGAGATAGTCCTGCGTACCCGTGCGGGCTATCGGGACATTTCTGCAAATCAAAAAGCCCTCGCCAGTTTCTAACTGGTTCGGGCTTATGGTGTAGCCGTAGTATGTAATCATCTCTTAACCTCAATGCGGGCGAAAAACTCAACCACAGCCGGGTCTTTCTTATCCCACTTTTTCAAGCTGTTTCCGTACCTGCTTTCGATGATTTCAAACAATTTTTCGTCTGTCAGTGTCGTGTAATCCATGCCGATATGCCGCCATCCATTCCCTGTATTTATCATCGTTCAGCCGCTTATGCTTTAGGAATGTCTGAAAGGTTTTCGGCATTCCCGGCACACCCGCTTCGAGATACCTGCGGTACTGCTTCACGTTGTTTCGGTATACAGCCCTGTTGCGCTCCTTCTGCTCGTAGGCTTCCTTTACCGCTTTGGTGCGGTAGTCCATGTCAAAAGGTCTGCGGGCGGGGTCGCTGTAAAGCCTGTCCTTTTCCACCTGCTTCGGGCTGTAATCTTCCTCGTAGTAGGGTATGAGACTACATAAGCAGTTCGGGTGGATGTTAAGAAAGCTGTTGTAAATGCTGTCTGACCCGCTCGTATCAATCCTGCCGAAAGCCGCAGTCAATGGCGGGTAGTTTTTATTCATCCCGCTTTTGCTGTACACCCTGCCGCCGTAAGCGGCGCACCATCGGCACGGCATCCCGGTATTGATTATCTTGTACAAGTCATGCTGATTTTCCGTCAGAACCGCCGCAACCTGCGCTTGTCTGACCGTTGTGCGTACCGCCATGCTCCCGTAGGCTTTAAGATTCCATTCGTGACCCGCCTTATCAACAAAAGCCGTGATACCCGTGTTCTGTATGGCGGCTATGATTTCGTTGACGGTAGTCAGTGAGCCACGCCCGGCGGCAGATGCTTCGATAGCTTTGGTCAGCCCCGCTTCCCGGAAGATGTCTTCCTGCGCCCTTCCCACGAGGAACAGCTTTGATGCGGTGCTTTGGTACGCCGTTTCAGCCATTTCCTCGACTTCGCCGAGCAGGTTATCAGACAGGATTTCAACCGCCCGGGTTCTCCCCGGATTGATGGATTCCCTTGCGTTCCTGTAGGCTTCGGCTGATTCCGGGCGTTTATAAAACTCATGCTCGACAGCCAAAGGGACGTGCTTTTCAGCACCCTTGACCATCTTCTGCAGGGTCTTCCGCACCCGCTCCAGTGCCGCCACTTCAGCGTAATCGACATATCCTTTCGACCGTTTCCGCAGGATTTCCGCTATCAGCTTGTCTTGCGTTTCCTCAAATATCTTCTGCAATGCCGCCGCAGAAGCGTTTCTGCCGGGTGGAACGATGGTGACGGGCATTTACTCAGCCCCCCTCGTTAAAACCGTTCTCCGGGGCTTCTCGTGCGTCAGGCGGCGTGTTTTCGCCCTCGTCAGCAAAGAGCCCCGCCATCGGGTCATGCATCTGCTGTTGCGCCGAAAAAAGCACACCCTCACCCTGCTCGATAAGTTCATCCGGGATGCTTCCGAACGCCCCGGTTTCTTCGTCCATCGCATTAAGTTCCATGCGGGCGGTCTTTTGGTCAAGTAGGTCAGACTGATAAGCCTGTACGATTGCGCTTGTGCGTTTCTGAACCACATCAGCGTTCTCGCTTGCGGTCGGGGTATCCATTGCCGCAAAGTCGATGTCGAGGTCATCCGGGATTTTGCCCCACGTTGACAACGCCATAACAGGCAGGATTCTTTCCACAATGCCCCGGAAAGTTGTGCCTCTGATGGTGTCGATGTAATCGTAATAGTTCTGCTCGTCTGATTCCCCGGTTGCGTTCATGCCCGCAGGGCTTCTGCCGAACAGCTTTGTAACGGGTATCCTTGCCGCACCCGATACCGCCATCATCATGCGGTCATACACATCAGGCAAGCCCGTAAACGTGTACTGATGCTGATGCATGACATCTCCCCGGTTTACGATGCGGGTGCCGAAGTTGGATTCCATGATGGACTGCGCCGCCATGACGTTCCAAAATCTTCTCTGCATCTCCGTGTTTGCCGTGCCGAGCAACTGGTCGAGCCCGTCCGATTCCATGTACGTCACGTTTGCCCGGAAGGTAAGGGAAGCCATGTTTGCCAACACGTTGTCATGCCGCACGAGGTCTTGATAAATGGCTTCAATTTCAGACTCGCCCCAATATGTTTCCTGCACCTTTTCAAGCCACGGAAGGTCACGCCCAATGAAGCGTATCACCCGGCTATGATGCACTGTCGCAACCATCTGCCCCCGTTCTTCATCCCTGATGGTGTAATACTCAGGTAGTCCGAAATCAGGGTCACCGGGGTCGGTAACGATGCCGATGGAAGGATAAACGCCCGTCCACCTGTCCAGTATCATCAGCCCTTGAAAGCTATCAGGGGCAACCATGTCAAGGTCAAGCGGCTTTGATAAATCTTCCTGTCCTTTTATCAGCATGATACCTGCCGCCCCGCCGTACAGCCGCCCCCAATAGATGCCCTCACGGATTCGGTCACGCAGTTTTGTTTTACGCTCAACCCTTACCCACTTGTCGAGGTATTCCGGGGAAACGCTTGTCTTCAGTTCGTACCACTTCCGCACAACATCGTCCGGGACTAACTGAACGATATTCTGAACAACCCAGTTCTCCCGGTACAGAGTTGTCAGCAGGTCATAATTCTGCGTCATGCGGGTTGCGGTGTACTGCGTACCCTGCATCAAGTCAAAAGTGCCAAAGCCGAGCCGGGCGGCAGGATTCCCGAAAGCATCATTGACCGCTGTTCTGTTTTTCTTTCGTCTGCTCATGCCGTATATCTCCAATCAGGCAAAACCGTATGCACATAATATCTCATTGCATCCATGCCGTGGTCTTGCATTTTTACGGGTTTTTCCTCGCCCCGCTGTGCCGCCTTTTCGTCCCACACATACGAATGGAACTCGTTTAAAAGCCCCTTGCACCGCTCATGCACATGAAGTTTCTTCCGGGTGATAAGGGTCGCCGTTTCCCGGATGCCGTCCAGTACATCGTTGATTCCCTCCTTGACGTAATATCCACGATGTTTGAGCTCGGTAATAAAACTCTTAGCTGACGGGTCGACAACTATCATGCACTGTTCAGCCGGGTCAGCCCCCAAGAACTCAGCCATAGCATCGGCATACTGTGCATCGGTCATGTTCGGGATAGCCATTCTCTGCGCTTCTGCGCTCTTGCTGTCCCACCGCCATTCATTTTCTATCCACACGTCCTGACCATCGTCCCGGATGTCAAGGAAAACGCAAGGGTTTGTTGTACCGTAGTCAACAGCTATGCACCGGGTTGATGTGGACAGCATCGCCGCCGGGCGGGTTTCATCATCATACCTGTTCCCTTCCCCGAACATGGAATAGACAAGCCCTTCAGCAACCGCCCACAGCCCGAGGATGAACCGCATATAGAAAACGCCCGCATACATCGACCTGTACCGGGCTTTGATTTCTTCCGAAAGGCTGTTGTTATCGTCCATCGTGAAATGCAGGAGCAGAAGCCCTTTATCTTTTGCCCTGTCAATCCACTGGAGTTTGAACCAGTGCAACGGGGCTTCCGGGTTGCAGTTGAACCACATCTTCGACCCGTCCACGGATAAACGCCCTGTTGCCTGATTCACAAAGGATTCGGGCATCAGCGCAACCTCATCAAAGTACGCTCCTGCGGCAGTCAAACCCTGCACTAAATCCTGCGAGGCTTCATCTTTACCACCGAAGATGTAGAAATCATTCGTTTTAAGCCCCCTGCTGACCCGCAGAAGCCCGTCTGTCTGTAGATACCTACAGTTATACCCCCTGCCCGGCAAAATGGCTTGCAGGGGCTTCAGCACGTTTCTTTGGAATGACTTGACGGTCTTGCCCGCCATGATGAAGTTTTCCCGGTCAAAGTTGGACATTGCCCACATGATAAAGGAAACCGCCATTGCAACCGTCTTGCCGCTTCGGATAGCCCCGTCAGCTATGATGCCGTTTGCACCCTTAACCGGGGAATCAGCTTGCCACCAGTTAAAGAGCATCCGCTGTTTTTTTGATAACGGTTGCCACTTAAACATCTTCGCCGCTCCAGTCGCTTTCTGCCGTTCCCTTGATAGCCGTTAAGAAACCATCGTCAGGTATATCCGCAATGTTAACATCTGGGTCATCTTTCTGCCCGAGGTACTGTTTCCCGAGGAAGATAGCCATAGCCGCATTTTTCTCCGCAATCTTGAATTGGAACCGCCGCAGGGATATTTTGCCGCTTTGCGAGAATCTTTTAAAAGCATCCGCAAATCCTGCCGTGTATGTACGTTTGCACCATCGTTCTATAGTGTCCTCAGAACAGCCGAACCACCCGGCTATTTCTGCAAGGGTGCATTGCAGTCCGCATAGCTTTTCAAACTGGTCGCTGTCTATTTCCTTTCTCGGTCTTCCCATTCTTTGGCTCCCTCTTGTTGGTCATGATATAAAAGAATGGTGTATCAAGTGCGGCAAGGATAAACTTCAAACAATACTGTCCAACCATCATCGTCGCAAGCGTTGACCACATATTTGAGTTAAATGCCCATCCGAAGCCGATGCCGAAGGAAATGCCGATGAATAGCACCGTGTCAATGACCTGTGATGTCATGGTCGAGCCATTGTTCCACATCCATCTGCCACCGTCCGTACTTCCGTGCTTCCTGATATACGCATTTCTAATTTTGTGAAAAAACCAAACATCCCACGACTGAGATGCGAAGTAGGCAACCAAACTGCCGCATACAAAGATATAATTCTGCCCGAGAATTCTGTTATACGCTTCCTGTGCGCCTGCATCAGCCGCAGGTAAGAACTGCGTAAAGATAATCAATACCGTTGCCAACGCCTGACAGATAAAACCCTGTATGACCGTCTTATCAGCCTCTTCCTTGCCCCATATTTCGCCAATTACATCCGTCATCAAAAACGTGATTGCATAACATAGGGCGGCTCCCGGAAGGGTAATAACAACCCCGAACAGGGAAATTCCCGTATAAATCAGCTTTGCCGTAACCACGTTGGAAATCACAAGGCTCACGGCAAACACCATTCTCAGCAAAGATATGTTATATTCCGTCTTGTTCACTTTTGTTTCTCCTTAGTTTTTTATAGTTGGTTTTTGCATACAACTTAAATTACAGGGCGGGGTCTTTTACGCCATTTGCCTTGAATGCTTCAGCCCGGTCAATGCAAGTCCCGCATTTTCCGCAGGGCTTATCACCGCCATTGTAGCAACTCCATGTCAGTTCGTAAGGCACCCCGATTTTAAGTCCTGCTCTTACAACCTCAGATTTTGGGGAAGAAATAAACGGGGCTATTACATGGACTTGTTTCCCGCTTCCTTCATAAACAGCGGCATCAATAGCCCGCAGGAAAGCAGTAGAACAATCCGGGTATGCGTTCCCCGCCGCATCATCTGCGTGCGCTCCGTACCATATTTCAGAAGCCCCAACGCTGACCGCAATACTTGCCGCCGCAGAAAGCATTAACCCGTTTCTGAAAGGTACATACGTTGAAACAGGCTTTGCACCGCCTGTTTCTTTAATTTGCTCTGCATAGCTTCCCTCTGCAATATCCTTCCCGGAATGTGCGAGAAGTGAGCAGTCACTTTTTTGGAATATCTGCGACAGGTCAAGTTCCATTAACTCGACCCCGTAAAACTTTGCCACATCCCTTGCGCTCTTCATTTCCCGGTCATGTTTCTGACCGTAAAACATATTCAGCGCAAGTACATTACCCGGCTTGCAGTTTTGTAACGCAAGCCCAAGGCAAGTTGAAGAATCAACCCCGCCCGATAAAAGAACAACTTTTTTCATGCCTCGCCTTTTGTCGTATTGCTTTTAAAGAACTGCATCTGTTTTCCTATTCCGTAATGAGATACGGGTGCTGTATATTTAGGAAATAGGTTTTGAATATATTTCCTGTAATTCTTTCCACATAAGAAAACAACAGCTTGTTCCCGGTCTACGCCTTTCGTTTTTATCTGTTTCGCCACCATCAGAGACCATTTTCTGATTTCTGCGTCTTTTTCAGATACAAGTGTTTTTTCATATGGCTCAATTTCATCATCCGGGGAAAGCAAACCATATTTTGCAGATAAGATGTAAATTGCACTCGGTTTAAGGCTTTTTGCATACCTGTAAGCTAATCGAAACCACTGCGAAGGACTATACATATCTTTTGCCTTGCACATTTTATTAGCTTTTGTTTTTGTACAAGAAATAAAGATAATCATAAATGTGTCTCCGCCCATTTCTGAAATTTTAACCACTCAACGTAATTGTTGAGTGCCACCCTTCTGCTGTCCCCGAGCCTTTTCCCTTTCGGGGCATCAATCTTTATCATTGTCTTCCCGGTAAACTTATAGACGAATCCAAACCTGTTCCCCGTTGTCCATGCGGTACTGTCCACAGAATCGAAATGGCAAACCTTCAGCCAGTTCAACGCCGTAAAACCAAGCCCGTGAATCTTTGCCCCCCGTTTGTGTGCCTCTTTAATAAGCGCAGGGAACTTTCCGTATTCATCTGACTTGATTTCTCCCGAAACTATCCCGCCGATTGCAACATAACCATATTCATCGCAGGTCTTTTTAAAATCCTGAATGCCACGGGATTTGTGCCATACCGGGATGCATGGTCTGTTCGTTAACCGTTCCAGTTTCTTACGGAACTGTAATACCCTGTCATAACCAACTACGACATCAATATCCAACTCAAAGTATTTCTGCACATTGTTTCTTACAATGAAATCAGCATACCTTTCAACATATTCGTCCCAGTTGACCGTTTTATTATGACTGCCCTGCATAAAGGTAAACGCCCCGGAATCAAGCAGGAAATCCCCGAAGTATGGAAGAAGCCTTTCCGTGTCTTCATCGGTGTAGTAGAAGGATTCAAGGATATACGGTCGATGCTTGATTATCGCATCATCGTAAATTCTCTCTTGCCCCCCCCTCCACGGCGCTACACCGGCAAGGTATATTTTCATCCGTTAAGCTAAAGCCCCCCCCGTGGATAAATGGAATTATTCTCTTTTTCCCGTTTTCCCCTGCAAGGAATATCTTCATTTTCTTTTATGGGCGAAGTAGCGTCCTGTATCCAGTGTCTGCTCTTCCCCCCCGCCAAAAATTTTCAACCTGTAGCCCTCTTATAAAACCGTTGGGGGTAATCTCCGTCCTGCTCATCACCTTCCAAGCAGGATTTAGGTTTCCTGTTACCCCCCCCCGCCAGAAAAATTCGCATTGCTTCTCTCTCCTTAAATCTTAGCAATGTATGCGGGGACGCAAGGAACATTTTCACGGTGTGAACCATTCTCCGCAATGCGGACACTGAATCTGCTTCGGTTCTTTCGGCTCTTTCTCAGGAGCATCAGCGAACAGGTTGTCAATGTCCATATCTGAACCCGTTTGGAACCCGAAGTCGAATCCCTCAAAGTCAAGCCCGTCAAGTTCTTCCTCAAGTTTGCCAAAATCCCACCCGGCGAACTCGTTGGTCTTGTTCGCAAGGATACGATACTTTTTCTTCTGAAGGTCAGTCAGCCCGGACACCCGCACAACATCGGATTCCTCATAGCCCATTTTTATCAGGGCAAGCCGCCGGGTATGCCCGGAGAGGATTACGTTGTTTTCATCGACCTCAATCGGGTCGATATTGCCGCACTGTTGCATTGAAGCGATGGTAGCATCTACCGCTTCTTCGTTGTGCCGTGGGTTGTTTTCATACGGCACGAGGTCTGCAAGTTTCATTCGCAGAAATTCTTTTGTCATTTTTCCCCCGCCTTTCTCAAGTAATCTCCCGCCGTTTACAGAAATAAAAATCCCCGGCATTATACCGGGGTGAAATCGGAACAGCAGGAATCGAACCCGCATTATCCGTGTATAAGACGGATGTCCTCGCCATTGAACGATGTTCCATGAGTACGGCAACCCTGCCGAATTGCCGCACTGTTGGGATTCATGGTTGAGCAACCCGGCGGGGGATGCGGGCGTTGCTATCCCAACAAAACGCCTATATCATAGTAACACATATTTTCCGACATTTTGTGGCAATATAAAAGCCGATACCCCGTATTTTGAGGTATCGGCTTTCTTTTACAGCATCCCGCAGGATTTTCGCATTTCCCGGATGATTTCATTTTCCCATGCGCCCTTGTAGCCGCCGAACTTGTTGATTCCCTCACCGGGTTTCCAACTTTCCCGGTAGAAACTGGCGGTCTTTCCGAACCCCCGAAGGTTTCCGTGTTCCTGAAGGTGCATCCGTCTTGCCAGTTCCATCAACAGGTGTCTCGCTCTTTTTCTTGTCATTGCTATACCCCTTTCTCAGATATATCTGTAACCGCTTTCAGATACGAGTGCCGTCCTTGTGGAAATGTTCCCGGTGCCGTCCCAAGTAAGTTCTCTCAGAACAATCTCCTCGCCGTAGTCCTTTGCCATCGCTTTTGCAAGGTTATACGCTTCTCTCTGTTCCCGGAAAGAAATACCACCGGGCGTTGCAAGCCTTGCCACATCATATCTTTTTTTCATTGTTCTGCCCCTTTCTTTTGCTGTATCAACCTTACGAGTATATATTACATCATTCATAACCAATAGTCAACCCCTTTTTAAAAAGTTTTTCAAAAAAAGAACAGGGCTTTCGCCCTGCCTTTTTCAATACCTCGCAGACGTATACGGGTCAAGTGCCTTAACCTTTTTCAGCCCAATCGTACTGCCGAAGCCATGCCCGCAAAGGATACTTGCAAGCCCTGCAATATATGCGGCATTTTCCCTGCCATCCTTGACCGTCACGGTATTTGTAAGAATCTGCGCCGCCCTCAGTGCATCACGGGCTTCGGGCGTTTCACACAGCTTCAATGATGCCTTGAAATCCTCAACATATTCCATTACCCCTTCCCGGAACTTCTTTTCCGTTTCGGTGTACTTTTCCCATAACCTGCGGGCGACGGCGGCTTCATCCTCGATTTCCTTCACCCGCTGTTCCGCTTCCCGCAGGTCAGTATATGCCGTCCCTGTCTCCGCAACAATGTCCAGTACAATCGCCACCAACTTACTTTCAGTCTGCGCTTTGGTGCATCCCCGTTTAAGCATTTCCTGCTTCAGCATTTCAAGTCCTGTCATAGTATCCCCCTTTACTGTTCTGCCCTGCGGCACTTATTCGGGTACAATTCTTCAAACTCCCGCAACGCAAGCCCATGCAACCGCCGAACATGGTCATAGCTGTAATTCATTTCACACGCAATCCGCTCAAGCCGTTCAAAGTTGGCGTACCTGCGGACAAGCAGGTCAACGTATTCCGGGCGGCTCAGTGCCAAAATCTCCCCCACGATGCAGGCTTTGGCGTCGGTATACACGGATACGCTGTCCCGGATTTCCTGCTCGATTTCCGCAATCCTCTCAACAATGCGGGCGTAAGGTGCTTCGCCGCTTTTGGATGTCTGCACCGGGTCATCCGTCCGCATGGGTGACCCGATTGCAGTTTTCATCTCGTTTAGTTCCCGCAACTGGTTGATTTTGCTGTTAATGGCAATGTTAAGGATTCGCACCCGGTTGAGATAGTTTTTTGCGCTCATGCAGTCACCTTTGCAAGCAGGGCTTCGTACAGCCCCTTATAAATGCGGGCTTCGGTTTCCAGTTCCACGATGCGGGCGTCTGAAGCCGTAGTAGCCGTTTTAACGGGTTTCGGTGCTTCGGCGGTAGTTTCCTCACCTGCAACAACTTCAAAGCCGAGGTACGCCCCCACGGCGGCGAGAAGGGCTTTCAAATCGCTGTCGGATAAGTATCCGTCAATCTGATAGTCCGGGATGTTGTTGTAATAAATAAAGCGGATGCGGGACGGGGATGCGAACATCCCGTAAACTTGCACCGCATCCCGGCGGGCTGTCGGGAAAAGCTGAAGCCCCGTAGCAACTTCCCCATCGCCCCCAAGAACCACAAAAAGCACATCACAACCCCTGCTGTCCGAATACTTGATAACCGCTCCTCTTTCCATTTCTTCCCCCTGTATGTTTTTGATTGCGTGATACGCTGTCGGGTCTGCATACCCCTCAGGATTTTTAAAATCATTCATAACGCTTGCATCTCCATGCCCACTCAGGAGCCTGTTTGTACACCCCGGTGATTTCATACCCCGGCAGGGAGCGGGCGATAATAATCGCCGCTTCCCTTGACCGTTCCGCTTTTACAACCGCCCATTTTTCGGGCATCCCGGGGCGTTCCCTGTAGCTGACTGCGTAATGGTTTTCCGTCATACGTCTACCCCCTTCAGCAGTTCCTCGATTCTGCCGTCAATCTCAGCGACCGCCCGGAGCGCACCCGAAATCCGTGCATACTCATTTGCGCTGACCGCCTTGCGAACAAGCATATCCCTGTACCCCTTAACTGCGTTCCGCAGGGTTGTGTAATATCCTGCAACCTTGCGGACAATTTCCACGTCCTGCCCGGTCTTTTTCTTGTAATACTCGCTTGCCGGGCGTTCGTACTGCTCAAGCAGAATAAACTCGGTTTCGTCCGCATCAATGTACCAGTTTCCTTCAAGGTGAATCATTTTTCTTCCCCCTTCCACGGTTCGGGAAGCGGCATCCACGCAACAGCCAACCATTCGCCGTAGCAGTTGCACCAATCCCCGTCATCTCCGATTTTATCCACAAGTGGGAAACGGTCATCCGCCGGGATATCCAATACATCCACAAGCACGTTCACGCCCGGTTCGGGCAATCGTTCTTCGCACGAAATCCACTGCTGTGCGGACGGCATAGACTTTATATCACCGATAACCTGTCTGATATGCCATGCTTCCGCATCCGTCATGCTATGTTCGCTCCAATCGTAAAGCGCATCCAATGCCGCCTGTCTGCTGATGCAGTCTTTGACAGAGACATTTATGTCCTTTGCAACAGGCTGTGCGGACGGCACACTTTCCACCGCCTTGTAGATGTCCTCAGCTTTATACCATGCTTGATGGTCATTATCGTTAGCGCCATGCACCATCTCGCCGTTCTTGTTGATGTGATACCAGTCAACGCCCTCTATGGCATCAACGACAGCCGCTCTGCTGATTGTATCATCCATTCTCTTTCCTCCAGTCATTTATCACCCACGAAAGGACTTCATACGGGGTATATCTTCCCTTCAGTTCTGCCGTCCTTATCTGATAATCAATCAGCCATGTAAATACCGCCTTACTGTACGCTTCGGACAGGTTAGGCTGTGCGGACGGCAGTGCCTTGACAGCATCTACAATCTTATCTTCACGCCACAGCGGCATATATGACCATGCAAGCATGGCATCCCTGATTGCTTTAACTGTCTCCCGTCTGCTGATCGTGTCATCTAGTTGTTCGGAATTTCCGAACAGTTCATTATCAGCCATTGCCGTCACCGTCCTCTTTACTCCTTACAAAATACTGTTCTGGCAAATCCCACCATACACAATCTTTGAAAAACCCAAAGCTGTGCGGAATGTAATATTTCTTAATCTGTGATGAGTGCCGTTCACATTTCAGATTTTTACATTTGGTGTTGTAGCAATATGTAATATCCTCACTCATGCTGTTCACCGTCCTTCCGTTCGCCCCTGTCGCAAAAACCATTGCCATCACGCATCCAGTTGTTTCCACCCATCTCGCACGAATAATAGCCGTACCATTTGCAGTCCTTGCACCTCACCACTTCCACAGCATCCACGGTCGGGGTTTTTTCGATTGCCTCCCCGATTGTTTTTGTTGACAGTGTGCGCAAATCTTTGATGGATACAAGGTTTTTAATCAGCGCATCCGCATCAATCAGTTTCATTGTCACCGTCCTTCCCGTCCACCCCATAGCCACAGAAAAACTCAGGACCACCGGGAAGTCCGAATGGACACACCCACACGTTATCTTCCGTGGACTTATGTTTGCAGTCCTTGCACCGCACTACCGGGACAGCATCCACGGTCGGCAAAAGTTCCACATCTCGCTGTGCATGACTCAGTGCCTCAAAAACCATACCATCGTTGTAAGTAGGTACTTCCCCGATGGCACTTAATGCCGCATCCAGTTCAATCAGCTTCT